>JAEEGI010005553.1_pt1 | contig 29011 bp, 26 predicted proteins | sample 8958751 | NCBI WGS metagenome assembly JAEEGI01 (sample SAMN16246545, study PRJNA631951) | gut metagenome | biome: gut microbiome; feature: rumen; material: KS-attached | host: Bos | place: Iran: Karaj | collected 2018-10 | reverse complement strand
CAAAATCTAAGTTTACAGCCAATCACATTACTGCCGGCGACCGGGGTCGAACCGGTACGGGTATCACTACCCACGGGATTTTAAGTCCCGGGCGTCTGCCTATTCCGCCACTTCGGCGTGTTTAAAATTATAGATAATAGAGCAATACGTGTCAAGAAACCCAGACTTTCATATATCATGTATCTTTCGTATAGGACCTGAAATGATCATCTTTTTTCGGCCCAGTTGAATATAAGGGATCACTTTGTCAAATAGCACAGCGATTACGAGAGTAATCGCAAAAGAACCAATGAACTGATCGAAATTGTATTTTATTCCAAATTCCTGAAACAGCATAAATGATAGTCTCTGAAGAATGTATATGCTGAATACATGTCTGCCAAGGAACCCGAAAAGATAACTATTTATACGGACTTTCATGATCAAAAGAATAAAAGAGAATAAGAATGTGAAAATCCAAAGGACATATATGAATATATTTCTTGATCTGTATGAGCTTAATAAAGCATATAAAGCGACGGAAACTCCCAATAAACAGATATATGCATACTGATGGTATTTGAGATAACGGAAAAGCTTATTCTCAATAATACAATATAGCATTCCCAAAGGCAGGATCATCATGGTGTTATATGAATAAACCCCTCTTTTTAATTTGATACAAAGGAACATATATAAGGCTATCATGATGCTGACGAATAGTATCGTTAAGACCTCTTTTTTTCCTGACAGAAAGTGTGCCAAAAACACAAATATATAGAAAAGAAGAATTGCGGTGACATACCAGTTGCTATTACCTATGGATTTCCATGACGTGAAGGATAGCAGGATTGTCCTTAAAGGATATGCTTTATTTGTGACGAGATTGAACAGACAGAATAGAAGAACACATATATCGAAACGAATGAGAAGGTTTAGGAATTTAACAGGGAGTCTTTTCACATAATCAGTTCCTTTGTTTCTGATAGATAACATGGTTCCATATCCCGTAAAGAAAAGGAAAGGGATGACAAGAAGCTGTCCGACATATGAATTGATGGCTTTAAATGATGTTGAAAAATAATCCGTTGCAACAGCATGCTGTGAGAAGTGACGGAAAAAAACAAAGACTACAAAAATACCCTCGATCATTCCTGAATGTTCTTTTGATATATAGTCTTCGTGGAATCCTCTGATTCGGATGTTTGAGCTGCTAACTATCAGAGCAATAAAAACCACCATTATTATAAGCATATTGATTCCTCTTTCGATTTGTCGTGATGAAAGAAACGAGATCTGACAGGAAATCATTTCTTCATTTTTTATTATATCTGAAATGAATGATATAGAGCATAGGATATCAATGACAGTTGATTTGGTCTTTTGTGAGGATATAAGTAATTGATAAGATACTAGACTAGCTAAAAAAACCGCAGATAGTGTGTTACAAATCCTTAAACACTGATATCTATAAGTTTAATAATGAGTACGTTTCTGATACTATATAATATGCGATAAAAATAACTATAGATGGAGAATTGGTAGTATAAAACTATGTACAAAAGAAGTCTGAAAGACTGGTTCAAACACCTGGATTTTATCGTAATTGACATAGTGCTCCTTCAGTTATGCTTCAACATTAGCTATTGGATACTTGTCAAATTCGCAAACATGTATAAAGTTGATTACTACAGACACAGGGCAGTGCTGCTGCTCCTTTGTCAGATTGTAGTAGCTTTTTTTGCATCCACATATAAGAACATAATCAGAAGGAAGAGGTCTGACGAATTTTTCTCAGTGATCAAGTACTCGTTAAATGTTGCCTTTATATATATGGCTACTATCCTCAGCATAGGCAGATCCTCCAGATTCTCGATATGGTTCTTTCTCCTCACTTTCGGAAGTTTTATTATTCTGGCTTTTGTTCTCCATCAGTTAAATAAGAGACGGCTGTTCAGAAAGAGCAGCGACGGAATAAACGGAGGAAAGAGATCCATTGTTCTTTTCACGTCGAGCGGGCTCGTCAAAAGAGTGCTGGGAGAACTGACCGACAATAGCACTTATCATGACTATTTCATTTCTGGAATCGTACTGTTTGATGACGGTGAAATTGATCTCAATTTAGACACGGAGATACCGGTGTTTCGTAATGGAGAAGAAGCTCTCCAGAGGATAGCAAGAGGATGGGTGGATGAGATTCTGGTTTATCAGCCGGATGACATGAGGTATCCAAAGGAAACGATAGATACTCTTATGGACATGGGCATAGTCATACACTACTCTCTTGATGCTTTCAACTCTTCTGAATGGGGAAAGATAGACATAGAAAAAGTAGGTAACTATAAAGTCCTTACCAATAGCTTAAATATGGCGCCGATCGGCCAACTGATACTGAAAAGGATTATGGATATCATCGGTTCCGTAATAGGAAGCATCTTCACTCTTCTCTTAACTTTTATAATAGGTCCGTTGATCTATTTTACAGATAAGGGACCGATTTTCTTTGTTCAGGAGAGAATAGGCAAGAACGGAAAAGTATTCAAGATGTTTAAATTCAGGACTATGTACATGGATGCTGAAGAGAGAAAGAAAGATCTCATGCAACATAACGAGTTCGGCAGCGATTTCATGTTCAAGATGGATGATGACCCCAGGATACTTGGAAGTGAGAAGAAAAACAAAAAAGGAGAGCCCAAAGGTATAGGCAATTTCCTAAGGAATACTTCTATAGACGAATTTCCACAGTTTTTCAACGTGCTGATAGGAAACATGTCCCTTGTAGGGACGAGGCCTCCAACATTGGATGAATGGAAACGTTATGATCTTCATCACAGGGCTCGTATGAGTGTTAAACCCGGCATAACAGGAATGTGGCAGGTAAGCGGAAGAAGCGACATAAAGGATTTTGAAGAGGTTGTTCGGCTCGATAAAGAGTACATAGAGAACTGGAGCATCTTCCTTGACATAAAGATTTTGATAAAAACCGTCCTCGTGGTACTTAAACACGAAGGAGCAAAATAATATTGGAGCAGGTAAAATGAGTCAGATAGGGATATTAGGAGCGGGCACTTGGGGAATAGCTCTCTCAAGACTGCTTTATCTTAACGGAAACGACGTTACAGTATGGTCTGCTATAAAGGAAGAGATAGCGGCCTATAAAAAAGAGAGAAAAAATCCCAATCTCCCGGATATGGTCATACCGGATGAGATCGTTTTTACTGATGATATAGTTTCCGCAACAGCGGATAAGGACATCTTGATCGTGGCAGTTCCCTCTATATATGTGAGAAGTACCATGAGAGAAGCTTTCAAGCATATAACCGGGAATCCGATAATAGTTAATGTTGCGAAGGGGATTGAAAAGGATTCCCTTTATCTTATTTCAGACATTATTGAAGAGGAAATGACTTTATCCGGAAACGGAAAATGGGATCTTGTGATATTGTCCGGACCGACTCATGCTGAAGAGGTATCCATGGACATGCCAACTACGATCATATCCGCATCGTCCAGCGAGAAAGCGGCAAAAAAGATCCAGGAAGTGTTTTCAAATGACTTTTTCAGAGTGTATACAAACAGTGATGTCAGAGGAATCGAGATATGCGGAGCGCTGAAGAACGTCATTGCCATAGCTGCAGGTATATCGAATGGACTCGGATACGGGGATAACGCAAAAGCAGCGCTTATTACAAGAGGAATGGCTGAAATAACCAGACTCGGTCTGGCCATGGGCTGCAACAAGGACACCTTTTTTGGACTGGCAGGCATAGGAGACTTGGTAGTTACGGCAACGAGCATACACAGCAGAAACAACAGGGCGGGGATGCTTCTTGGCCAGGGCTATTCTATTAAGGAAACATTAAAGAAGGTAGGAATGGTGGTCGAAGGACTTAATACTCTTCCGGCAGCCATGCAGCTGGCAGAAAAATACGGAGTTGAAATGCCAATAGTTTTTGGTGTAAATGATATAGTAAACAAGGGACTGTCTCCTCGTCAGGTTGTGAATGACCTTATGAACAGAGACAGAAAAGAAGAAAAACCATATTAAAGGATTAAGGAAGATATGGCAAAGGACTGGAATCAATCATATAACAAAGAAGACAATAGCGAACTGAGAAAACTGCAGCTGACTATATTGGATATAGTTAAGCTTTTTGCAGATATCTGTGAAAAGCACAATCTCCGTTATTTTATGGTAGGAGGCACAATGCTTGGTGCTGCCCGTCATCAGGGTTTTATTCCATGGGATGATGACATAGATATGGGTATGCCAAGAGAGGATTATGAAAAATTCCTGACGATAGTCGGAGACGAATTGCCTGAGGGATATGAGTTTCTGAATTATAAGATAAATCCGGAATACAAACGTTATTTCAGCAGAATCGTAGATACAAACGTCGAGATACACAATGCTTCGAATTCCAAAGAAATAATAGAGAATGCCTGGATTGACATCTTTCCGCATGACGGAATGCCAAAAACGAAAATAGGGCAGCGTTTCCACTTTTGGCGCTTGGCCGGGTTGAGGCTTTTATATCATATGTCTTGTTTTGATGAACTTGTCAATTTGAATCGTCCCGGTCGACCCAAATATCAGCAGATGATCATCAATTTTCTGCATAAAACGAAACTGGGACATAATCTGAACACTATCAAACTTATGAAGAAGATAGAAAAGGGATTATGTAAATACAGCTTTGATGAAGCAGATACGGTTGTCAGTTTCTTTGGAGCATACATGTCAAGAGAGATCATCAAGAAGTCCATATTAGGAGATCTTCCATATTACTCATTTGAGGATACTAAACTCAGAGGAGTTGAGCAGTATGATGAACTTCTGACTCATCTCTATGGAGATTGGAGAACTCCTCCTTCAGATGCTGATAAAGACAAACACAACATAAAAGCTATAGTTTACAAAGACGAAAGAGGTGCTTAAGTGCTATCAAAGGATAATTGCGGAGAACCTATCTCAATGGAAGAGAACAGGAAGATTCTGATTGAGATGCTGGATGAGTTTGTCCGTTTTTGTAAAGAGAACGATCTCAGATATACGCTTTCCGGAGGGACGCTTCTCGGAGCGATACGGCATCATGGGTTCATTCCATGGGATGACGATATAGACGTAAACATGCCAAGGCCGGATGTGGAAAAATTATATAAACTGTCTGGCGGACGAATTGGAAAATATCAGGTCGTTGCTCCTGGTGAGGATAGATTTACCGGGTCTTTTTATAGGCTGTATGATAATGAGACCGTAATGGAGAATTCTCTTGGTATGAAAAACGACCATCCGGTCTATAATCCCGTTTTTATCGACATTTTTCCTGTGGAAGGGCTTCCCTCTTCCGAAAAAAAGCGTAAATGGTATTATGAGAAAGCGTCACTGCTCAGAAAGATGATGCGTGTAGCTCAAAGAGATAATGTTGCTGCAAAAAACAAGAGACAGCTGATCCTAAACTATATCAGCTACTATCCCGTCAGGATATTCGGTTATAAAAGGCTTGTCAGATGGTTTCAGAAGTATATCCAGAAATATGATTTCGACAGTTCTGAATATGTGGGCGTAATGTCTGCATCAAAATATAAGACGGAAGAGGTTTTAGATAGAACCGGTTATGTTGATTTTATCCCTGTTGAGTTTGAGGGGAAAAAGTATAATGCCCCTTCAAACTATGACCGGTATCTTTCTCAGCTTTACGGAGATTATATGCAGATGCCTCCAATAGAACAGCAGAAGACCCATCACACCTTTAAGATATATAGAAGGAAAGAATAAAAAAACGACTTCTCAGATGCAGAAGACAGTATTAGTATCTTTTAAAGAGATCAGGCCTTTTCCGATAGGTTATGATATATATCTTGGTAATCTATATGGTGAATATATGAGCTCTCAAAGATAAGCTGCGGAAAAAGGGTATACCCACCTTGAGAAATGGTAAGTAGAGTTCGGACGTTACAAGGAGGAATTAATATGGCAAATATTGGACTTATAATAGCAGGTGGATCAGGAAACAGAATGCATCAGGATATTCCTAAGCAGTTTCTGACTGTTAATGAAAGACCTGTTATAGTATATACTTTGGAGGCTTTTCAGAAGCATCCCGAGATAGATGCCATCGCAGTAGTGTGTATTGAGGGCTGGGATCAGGTTCTGTGGGCTTATGCCAAACAGTTTAATATTACAAAGCTCAAAATGGTAGTTCCGGGCGGTAAGAACGGCCAGGATTCCATAAGGAATGGAGTCTATGCTCTTGAGAAGGAATATGACAATAATGACGTTGTACTTATCCATGACGCAATAAGACCTATGGTTTCTCCCGAGATAATATCCGATTGCATCAGGGTTACAAGAGAATTCGGAAATGCAATAACGGTGATCCCCTGTGCTGAGGCAATGATGGAAACAGTAGATGGCATTTCTTCAGTCGGAAGCTATCCAAGGGATCGTCTCAAGAGAACACAGACCCCTCAGGGATTCAGGCTTGGAGAGATATGCGATCTTCACAGAAGAGCATTAGAAGCAGGAATAACGAACTCCGTGGCATCATGCACATTAAAAATCGAGATGGGAGAAAAAGTGTATTTCTCACTCGGGTCTGAAAAAAACATTAAACTCACAACCGTTGAGGACATAGATATTTTCAAGGCCCTCCTTGCCGCAAGGAGATCGGACTGGCTTAAGTAAGAAAGGGATTGCGATGTTTTTATACGAGAGCGCTTTATGGAAGGACGATGTTAGAAAAGCTCTGGCTACACTTCCTGAATTGGACGAACTTGCAGGGAAAAGCGTGCTTATTACAGGCGCAGCAGGACTCATCTGTTCTTCCGTGACAGACATTCTTTTCGAGTATAACGAGTCCCATGATAAAAAGATCACAGTCATCGGAGCAGGAAGATGGCTCGAAGAAATGACCGGCAGATTCGGGGAGTATTGTAAAAAGCCGTATTTCATATTTGCCAAATATGATGCTTCAAAGAATGACAACCATTTTGATGTTAAGGCTGACTATATAATACATGGAGCCAGCAATGCTTTTCCGAGTCTCATCATTAAAGAGCCGGTGGAAACCATGCTCAGTAACTTTACAGGTCTTCTGTTCCTTTTGAATTATGCAAGAGAGAATGGGACCAAGAGAGTTCTTTATATCTCCAGCAGTGAAGTATATGGAAAGAAAGAAGGAAGCGCTCCGTATAGGGAAGGAGAATATGGTTTCATAGATCTTTTGAATCCGAGAAACTCATATTCTGTAGGAAAACGTGCGGCCGAAACTCTTTGTGCAAGCTATGCTCAGGAATATGGAGTGGAGTCGGTCATAGTTCGACCTGGACATATTTATGGGCCCACAGCATCTCCTTTTGATTCAAGGATCTCGTCGGCTTTTGCCTACTCTGCGGCTAAAAAAGAGGAACTGGTAATGAAGTCCGACGGAAGTCAGTTGAGGAGTTATTGCTATTGCCTCGACTGTGCTACGGCTATGCTGAAGGTCCTGCTAAGAGGAAAAAATCAGGAAGCATACAATATATCGAACCCTGATTCCATCATTACTATCATGCAGATGGCGGAGATGCTCGCTGAGGCAGGCGGTGTCAGACTGATAAAGGAAACTGCGACAGAAGAGGAGAAAAAGAGTTTCAATCCCATGTCGAATTCATCACTTGACAGCAAGGGACTGGAAAACCTTGACTGGAAAGGGCTTTTCGACGCGAAGACCGGTTTGGAGCATACCGTCATGATCTTAAGGGAAATACAGGGCTGCTGATACCGATTCAACATATTTTGGAAGGACGAGGGTGTTTCTCTGGCGGGATAAGCAGGAGCGCATTATGATACGAAAGGACCATAAAACAGATAAACAAGAGATGCTGTTGTTTGGCGTGCTTTTCTTGGCGTTGCATATACCATGCCTGGACTTCATCTTACCTTTCGGACAGCTTTTCTCGTATATACCATTAGTGATCAGTATCTATTATGCTTTTCTTGTCATATTTGTACGAAAGAAGGTGTCGTCGGTACTGTTGCTGACTCTCCTTCTTTTTGTGGTGTACTTCCTCTCTACGATCATCAACACTCCTTCAAATATCAAGGTCTGCATAAAGACTTTTGTCGCCCCTTTAGCGGTTGCTTTTATAACAGAGTATTATATGCCTGTCGATCAGACGGGATTCATCAGAACGGCACGTAATCTTCTTGCTTTTTTGGTGATAACGGATCTGCTGTCCATAGTATTTGTCCCGAACGGATTATATGTCTCAGAACTTTATACCGATAACTGGATCCTGGGATATAAATCCAGCAGGGTGTATATCGCCGTCATGCCGTTGCTTCTCTTTGCGGCCCTCAATGATTATATCGAGAATGGGAAACTGACATTTGTATTCCATCTGCTCTCTTTATTGGGGATCGCAGACGTTTTTCTGTCAAAGGGTACCGGAGGAACGGCGGCAACAGCTCTGTTATATGGGTTGATAGTCATTTATGATCTGTTCAGAAAGTACAGGCTGATGGGACTGGTAAACAGAGTTTTGAAACCCAAAGTAATGCTTCCCATCATAGCGATACTCGTATTGATGTTTGCCATATTCCAAAAGTTTGATATTCTCGAGTTTATTATAGTAGGCATACTTCATAAGAATATGACCCTGACGAACAGGACGAAGATCTGGACAGCCTGTTTGGAATTGTTCAAGACCTCTCCGATAATAGGAAAAGGATATATAATCAGTGATCAATTCATTGAACTGACAGGAGTCAGAGGAGGAACGCAGCCACATAATCAGGTTCTGTCCTTACTGGTATATTCCGGTATAGTTGGATTGGCTATCTACCTGTGTTTGCTGTATTGTGTATCGAAAAAGACGGATCAGGACTGGAGCAGTCTCTCGAAGATAACATTTTTATATATCATTGCCAATCTCATATTGGGGATTGTATCAATGAATATATTTGGCGAATGGCATTATGCGGTATATATTGTGTTATATTATCTTAACAGTCTTGACAGACAGAAGTATGACGAGCTGATATAAAGTATAAAAATGGTAACAGATAGATGATTTTGACAAAACTTGAACGCCTGATAAACAGAAACAAATATTCGATTGGAAATATAAGATCCGTTCCAAAGAGAGTCAATCTAGAATGGTGGCAGAGCCGACCGAATGTAGGAGACGAGATCTCTCCTGTTATAGTTGATTGGATGCTAGAGAAAAAGAGCCTGACCCGAGAACAGGAAATCAGATCGACAAAACATCTTATGGCAGTCGGATCCATTATCGGCATGAGCAAATTCGATGCGACCATATGGGGGAGCGGGATTCATGTGGAGTCTTCGATAAAGAGGTTGAAGAGATTTCGCCCCCTGATAAAATACGACATCAGGGCTCTAAGAGGTCCGGTGACCAAACAGATCCTTGATGGATTGGGATATAACTGTAAAAATGCAGTGTATGGAGATCCGGCTGTATTGATGCCTTTGATCTATCCGGGATGCAAAGACAGGAATAGAAAAGGAACACTTGTAATAGACCACTATTACAATGATTCTTCATCAGGTTTTCCCGATAAGGACATAAAAGTGATCAGCGCGGGAGTGGAAGACTGGAAAGGATTCATAGATGAGATCCTTATGTCTGAAAAAGTGATCTCTTCATCTCTTCACGGGATCATTCTGGCAGAGGCTTATGGAGTCCCGGCTGTATTCGTCAGCAAGGGTATGGACCAGCAGATGATGAAATATAAGGACTGGTATCAGTCGACAGGAAGAAATGAGTATCCGATAGCTGCGTCAGTTGAAGAGGCAATTTCCATGGAGACCTGTGCTCTTCCTGACATAAAGGAAATGCAGGATCATCTTATTGATGCGTTTCCATATGATTTATGGAGTATTGAGAAATGAGCAGAGAAAAGGTTCTGGCAAAAAATACAGCGATTCTTGCGATAGGGACTTTCCTTCCAAAGGTCTCCACATATTTTACGCTGCCCATTCTTACGGGGATACTTACGAAAGAAGAGTACGGAACGTACGATCTTGTCACGGTTTTGGTATCCTTGATCCTTCCTGCGGCAACCTTACAGATCCAAACGGCATTATTCAGGTTCCTGATTGAGATCAGAGAAGATGAGAAGGAAGTCAAAAAGATCGTGAGTACCGGAACTTCCTTTATTATCATTGTTTCCATACTGGCACTCATCATCCTGAATATCGTGATGAATCAGATCTCATTTGTTACCCGATTGTTTATTTCAGGCTATTTTTTTGCTGACATACTTGTAAACGGTCTCAGACAGGTCGCCAGAGGGCTGACCCGAAATCTTGATTATTCTTTGAGCGCATTCATCAGTGCTGCATGTAAGATCCTGTTCATTTTTCTCTTTGTTGGAGGTATGAAGAAGGGGATTAACGGTGCAGTATGTGCACTGATGATATCTTCGCTTGCTTCATTTATCTTTTTGTTTTTCAAGATAAAGGCATATAAGCTGTTAAGTTTCAGGAGCACAAGTTTTGATACTCTCAAGCTTCTTTTATCTTACTCATGGCCGATGGTACCCAATAATATGTCCATGTGGGCAATGAGACTTTCCAACAGACTGATCATCACTTTCTTTATGGGGGCTGCACAAAACGCGGTTTATGCCGTGGCGACAAAGATCCCTAATCTTCTGACCATGGCTCAGAGCACATTTTCCATGGCTTGGCAGGAGAATGCAAGCCTGTATTCAAAAGATGAGGACATAGAAGAATACTATAGTAAGATGTATCACACTATGTTTGATATTATGGCCGGGTTCCTTGCCATGCTGATCTGTGCAACTCCGATCTTATTCGCACTGCTGATAAAGGGAGATTACAATGAGGCATATAATCAGGTGCCCATACTGTTCTTCTCCATGTTCTTCTTTGTGATGAGCACATTTCTCGGTGGCATTTATGTTGCATATAAAAAGACCAAGAGCGTAGGACTGACTACGATATATGCGGCAATAATCAACGTTGTACTGGATGTATTATTGATAAAAGCCATAGGACTCTATGCCGCATCTATATCTACACTAATAAGCTATGTCCTGCTCTATCTATTCAGGGCAGTGGATATCAAGAAGCTCGTACATTTGGAAATTGATTACAGACATGTGGTTCTGGTTCTTGCCATTCTCTTTGCAGAGAGTATTTTCTGCTTTATGCAGAATAAATGGCTGAACATATTGAACTTTATCATAGGTATAGTTTTATTTGTGGTGCTGAACAAGGATCTGATCATCAAAGGATTCGAAATGGTCAGGGGGTTCCTTAAAAAAAGCAAAACTGAACAAGACCCGGATTAATCCTTTTTGAAGACGGAAAGGTTAGATAATATTGCATTTACAGGAGAATAAAAATGAACGCTGAATATGATGAGAGAATATCTTTGGAAGGACTCTTCTCCAGGATACTGGTGAGATGGAAGCTGATAATACTGTTTGCCATTATCTTCGGACTTGTCGGAATGGGCCTTTATTATCTGTCCTACAAGAAGGCTCTGAAAGAGTATAAGCCTGAGGCCGGCGTAAATACCGGAACAGTCGATGGCATAGATGGCTTTGAAAATTATGATGAGCTATTGAACAATATAGACAAAGAAATAGAATCCAAACTTGCATATCTGAAGGACAGTGTTCTTGCAAAAGTTAACTCCTCAGACGCATTTGTGGCAAGAGTCAATTACTATATTACAGTGGAAGAAGAGAATATAGATATATCAGCCGAGATACCTGCAGAGTATTTTGAGATTATCCAGAACAAGGTCAAGAACATAATCTCTTCAATAAGGATAGCTATCACTACAAGCATAGATATGGACACCATTTCAAAAGAAATGGGCATTAAGGAAGGACATATATATGAACTCATAGGAACTTCCACCAATGATTATAATGTACTCAACATTTCCGCCAGATATATGGATAGAGAAGGAGCTGAAAAGATACTGCAGTACATAATTGATAATATGGGAATTCAGCTTGATGAATTAAAGCAGGCTTATGGTGATTTTAAACTGATAATGGTCTCTAAAGATGTCAGAACCGAGTTGAGAAACAATATGTGGTGGAATGAGAAGGCTGATGAAATTAACAAGCTTATGACTACTAGGACTAATCTTCTGAAGAACAAGACTAATTTAGAAGCTGAAGCAGAAACAGCACCAACAAAGCCCAAACTATCAAAGAAAAAGATGCTTTTACAGGGTATCGTTTACGGAGTTGCCGGGGCAGTATTATGCGCAGTAGTTTTGGCCGCATACCTGCTTCTTTCAGGAAAGTTACTGGCACCTTCGGAGGTTAATGGTGAATTGGGCCTTAAGGATCTTGCGTATTTCCCGCAGACACATTTGGGAAAGAAGAAAATCAAGGGACTGACTTACCGATTTGCAAATGCGGGTAGAGGCCTTTCTAAAGACATGAGTTATGATGATTATTATCTGATAGCTTTGTCGGAGCTTGGAGATAATGACGGTAAATCACAGAAGATAGGCCTGTTAGGGGATGTTTCCAGAGATGTCCTTGAAGATCTTGGAAAGGCCTTGAGAGAAAAGGATGAGTGCGGAAATGAATTCGTGGCTCTCCCGGCTCTTTCAGAGAATGTTTCCAGCAGGAAAGCACTTGATGAGTGTGATAGTGTGATTCTTGTGAATATGATCGAGAAGTCCAGAATTAAAAAGATCAGAAAACTCATGGATATAATAGATGGAAGAGAGATAGAAGTAAAAGGAAGCATAACTCTCTAAAAAGGGCATTAAAAAAGAAGCAGCGGTCATACGCTGCTTCATTTTTGTATATGAAACAAGATCATTCAAATGTGACTTTGTACCATGTTGGCTGTATAGCGACCCATGTAGTACCGACGGCAAGCACGATCTCCTGTCCTTTGTCGTCATAGTATTTGGTTACGTCATTTTCGGTCTTTCTTTCCCATTTTCCGGTAATATACTTTCCATTGATAAAATATTCTGCTTTACCAGAACCCATCATGTTTATAACTCGTCTGAAGTATTTTCCAGTATGTGTGGTATCCATGGGCACATATTGGATAATGATGTTGTTCGTCACTACAGGTTCCGGTGCTTTTTTTCCATTATCATTCATCTCTATGGATTTGAACAATTCGCCATTTTCATATCTTGTATATAATCCAGTTTTTGAATCGAAAAAGAATTCAACATTATGTTTCTTCTGGCTGGCAAAAGGAATGTGGATTGATTTTGCTTCTATATCTGACGTTGAAGGAGTATCAGAGTGTTTCCAGAAATATGTCCTTTTGGATTTAAAATCAGGATACTGTTCTTTGACGAATGTCAGGTCGGAGTAAACATTATGAGGAGCTTTTCTGGAATGATCCCTCCAATAGAAAGGATTGTATTTTCCCTTGAGGCCGTCTATTCTTACTCTGATCCAGTTATACTTGGCATTGTATACGGATATGGACTCATCTTCTCTTGCTCCGCCAAAATGTTCATAGATGCAATCCCATTCCTTCTGTGTATATAGGAAATAGTATCTGGCTGACCTTACTGGACCGACTTCCTTAGGCCTGTTATCATTGAAAATACACAAAAACCTTGTGATAGTGGATTCTACAGGAAACTCATAGATGATATCTGCTTTATTAAGCCCTGTCTGTGGTCTGGCTCCAGATGCATTCTCTATGGTGACCATGATCGGATAAAACTCCTGTTCTTTCTCATAGCCTATTCCAGTAGTGGGTGAGACTGATGTATAAATAGGTTCTACAGGCTCAGAAGACGGAAGCGCTGAAGATTCTATGGGTTCCGAAGAGGGCAAAACGACTTCAGAACTGCTTTTGACGGATGGCTCGGGGATAGCTGATGACTCTTTAGATGTTTTGGAGCATCCAATAGAAAGGATCATAATGACCAAAATAAAAAGTGAAAGGAAGGCTGTTCTTTTCTTCATAATCATACCTCCTGATTACATAATCTCATTTTAGAGTAACTTCAGCATAGAGTCAATTTAATGTATTTAAAGGGTAAACGTTCAGTTTATCGGGATAAAGGTGTTTTAAAGAATTATAAACTTAGTGTCGTTATGTTTGCGGGCAGGGTAAAATGTGATAAACTCTTATAGTTGAATATAGCGCAAGAAGGACATTTTTATGGCAAACAAAGAACTCAAGGCAGTTGCAAAGCAGAAGAAGGCCACCCAGAGAAAGAGACAGCAGAGATGGTCAAAGTTCAAGAATCTGCTTTGGATCGTGATCCCGTGTCTCATAGTTATCGGTATCATCGGTGCGATCTATTATGGAGAGGTATCCAACAAGATAGATCACAGTGCAGGACTGACAAACGACGGAAAGATAGAAGGGGTCAATGTTCAGGATTACATTAAGCTGGCAGATTACAGCGGACTCAAGGCAAAGAAGAGTGAACTAGTGAACGATACGCTTATAGATGAGAAGATCCAGGAAACTCTGAATGAGAACAAGGTCATCAATGCAAAGAGTACTGCTGAGATAAAAGACGGAGATAAAGTATCCATCAACTACAAGGGGACTCTTGACGGGGAAGCTTTCGAAGGAGGTTCTGCAGACAACTATGATCTGGAGATCGGAAGCGGGACTTTTGTAGGAAATTTCGAAGAGCAGCTCATAGGCCACAAGGCAGGAGAGACCTTCAAGATTGAGGTCAAATTCCCGGACAATTACAAGAACAATCCTGATCTTGCCGGAAAAGATACTGTTTTCGAAGTTACCATAAACGGAATATATGAGGCTCCCGAACTTACGGATGAATATGTAGCCGCAAATTTCTCTGATCATGCTACCACCGTGGAAGAATACAGGAAATATGTCGGAGATACTTTATATGAAGATAATCTGATGAAATATGCTGAAGATTATATGACTGACAACTCCACTTTTGCCGATCTTCCGAAGAACTATGTGAAGAAGCTCAGGCATCTCTATGATCTCTCGGTGAAGAAGGAATATGAGTATTATGATACATACTATTACCAGTATACAGGGACCCATATGTGGAAAGACATGTATGATTATACAGGAATGACCAAGGAGGAATACAACAAGTCCGCTCAGACAGCTACTGATGACACCGCAAAATTCTATATAATGGCACAGGCTATCTTTGAAAAGGAAGGCCTTTCCATAACAGAGGCTGATGTTGAAGAACTTATCCTTTCTTCCGGTTATACAAAGTCTACTATAGAGACCGCCTATAAAGATTACGGTAAGGGATATTGGTACCAGAATACTCTTGCAGAGAAAGCCATAAGGAACCTTATGGAAAAGGTTGAAGTCACCGATTGATTACCAGTTATGTCATACAGAAGGGCGTGCATTGCACGCCCTTTTTTGATTATGAAAAGTTAAATCCCGAGAATTAATTGGTATAATTATATAAAGAGATGAAATTAAAGAGGGAATTATGAAATTAATCGGAACAAAAGATTTTTACAGATCACTTTTTAAAATAGCAATCCCGATAATGGTCCAGAATGCCATTACCAACATGGTAGGCCTGGTGAACAATATTACCGTCGGTTCCCTCGGAACTGAACAGCTTGCAGGTGTTGCTATCGCAAATCAGCTTATCGGTATTTTCTATCTTTTCATATTCGGGGCAGTTTCAGCTGCAGGAATATTCGGAGTCCAGTTTGAAGGAAAGCAGGATTATGAGGGCGTCAGGCATATATTCAGACTCAAACTGTATCTGGTGCTTGGATTCTCTGTCTTGTCTATTCTTCTATTTGTATTCTTCGGCAGACCTCTCATAGGTAGTTTTCTTCATGATTCCAGTGATGGTACCGACCTTACCCTGACACTTAATGAGGGATATAAATATCTGCTCATAATGCTGATAGGTTTTATCCCATATGGAGTAAGCTCTTCGTATAGCAGCGGACTCAGAGAGGCGGGTGTGACTGCTGCTCCTATGAGAGCAAGTTCTATTGCTCTTGTTCTTAGCGTAGGCCTCAACTTTCTCCTGATCCCGATAATGGGAGTTGCAGGTGCCGCTACGGCTACAGTCGTATCTAGATTTGCTGAATGTGCCATTAATATATTCTGGTCGCATAAACATCCTGAGAGGATTCCGTTCATTATTGGAGTCTACAATTCATTCAGTGTACCGGGAGATCTGGTAAAGAAGGTACTCATAAAAGGAGCACCTCTTATATTCAACGAGACCGTATGGCAGATAGGACTGACAGTCATATCACAGAGTTATTCATATCAGGGAGTCAATGCAGTAGCAGCGGTAAATATGGCGACCACAATCGTGAATGTGGTGAATGTGCTCTTCATGTCCATGGGAGTGACTATAGGAATAATCATGGGGAACATGCTTGGAGCCGGAAAACTGGAAGAAGCACGGGAAACGAACGCAAAGCTTATCGCGACATCGGTGTTCATATCTCTCGGTGTAGCGACAGTTCTTCTCGTTTTGGGTCCGCTCTTCCCGAGACTTTACGGGCATACTGCCGAGGAGGTCAAGGACATGGCAAAATGGCTCATCTGGTGTGAAGCATTAGGTGCTCCATTCAGAGCGTTCGGAAATGCCTGCTATTACACGATAAGATCGGGAGGAAAGACGCTGCTTACGGCACTGTACGACTGCGGGTTCGTATGGTATGCAAGCGTACCGACGGCCTACTTCCTGACTCATTTTACGGATCTCGGGATAATCCCGATATATTTTGCGGTCAAGATGGTCGAAGGCATCAAATGCATCGTCGGCTTCATCATGGTCAAGAGAGGAAAGTGGGTAACCAACATAGTCAACAAGTAATGCTTCTGCCGATAAGGAGGCCGGAGATCCGGCCTCTTTTACATATCACCGTATGGATGCTTTATTTATGTATTAAATGTTATAATACGTAAATAAGAATCTATATGAAAGGAGAAAGACTATGTTGGAATTGTCGGAGAACCGTCTTGAACTGTTCCGTGCATACCTGTATGAACAGGAATATGCAGGGAATACAGTGGACAAGTATGTTCGGGATATCTCCAAGCTCAGAGCTTTCTGCGGCGGTGAGATCGAAAGCAAGCAGACGCTGATCGCCTTCAAGAAACATCTTGAGGAAAGCGGATACAGACCGTCGAGCATCAATTCGATCCTGGCGGCTGTCAACAGATTCCTTTCTTTCAGTCATAAAAGGGATTGGAAGCTTAGGTTTCTGAAGATACAGAAGGCCAATTTCCAGAGCAGAGAGAAAGAACTGAGCATCAGAGAGTACGAGCGTCTCATCAAGGCCGCTGAGGACAGGAACGAGATAAAACTGTCGCTCATCATCAGGACCATCTGTTCCACAGGCATAAGGGTAAGTGAGCTGAAAGCCATCACCGTACCGAGCCTTGAGGATGGATATGCAGAGATACGCTCAAAGGGAAAGATCCGCTATATCCTGATCCCGAACCGTCTGGCGAGCGAGCTCAAAAGATTCTGCAGGGAAAACGGCATCAGTTCCGGCCCGGTATTCGTTTCGAAAAGCGGCAGGGCTTTGGACAGGAGCAATGTCTGGAAGATGATGAAAAGGCTCAAAATAGCTGCTTCGGTATCCGGAAGAAAGATCTACCCGCACAACCTGAGGCACCTGTTTGCCAGGACATATTACAGGAAATACAGGGATATAGTAAGATTGGCTGACATACTTGGACACAGCAGTATAGATACCACCAGGATCTATACGATAAAAAACGCTTCGGAACAGAAGCGCCAGATAGACAGTCTCATGCTTATGGGACTCACTACATAATAAGAATTATGTAGTGAAATAATGGATTATATGTGTAAATACCCGGACTATTACATGAAAGGACGGCTTAGGGGAAGAATAACAGTAGACAAATGTGTTATAATTATTTAGCGATTATGGTTTTGTGACCGGTTCAAAGACCGTCAGGATCCAAAAAAGAGCATGCCAATATGCGGGAGAACATCACAGATTTCCGGAAAATCATTGCTTATATATATATAATGGAAGAAATCTGCACGGATCCCCGCTGAACAGCGGTTTTATCTGAAAAAAGAGATCAACTGATGTTGGAAACTTGAAAAACAGACCACATAATTCTTATTATGTTGTCAATTAAGGTGGGGTATGGAAGACAGCGCTATCAGAAGACAATACGAAAACGAGGTACAGGAGATAGACCTGATAGAACTGGCCGGTGTGATCTGGCACAGGATCTGGCTGGTCATTCTTGGGCTTGTCCTTGGAGCGGTCCTCTTCTATGAGGGGACAAAACTCTTAATAACGCCGCAGTATGAGGCGACTTCCACAATCTACATCTTTTCGAAAACCACCAGCATCACCTCGCTTGCGGATCTTCAGCTCGGAAGCCAGCTGGCAGAGGACTTTGAGATCATAGCGACCACTAGGGACGTAGTGGAACGGGTGATAAAGGATCTGGAGCTTGATACGACATATGAAGAGATCGTAAAGCAGATAACGGTCACGAACCCTCAGAGTTCACATATGCTGAAGATCACCGTAAAGGACCCGGATCCGAAGACGGCAGCCGATATAAGCAACGCGCTTTCGGATGAATTAAGGGAGCAGATCGCTGACATCATGAACACGGACAAACCGTCCACGGTACAGAGGGCGGTCGTGCCGACAAAGCAGGCAAGCCCAAACGTACTCAAGAACACGGTCATAGGGGCGGCGCTCGGCGTGGTCATCGTGGCCGGGATCCTGATCGTAAGGCATCTCATGGATGACACCATCAAGACGAGCGATGACGTGAGGAAGTACCTCAATGTAGATACCCTTGCCGAGGTGCCTTATGTCAAGAGTCAGGCAAGACCGGCAGAAAAGAAGAAACGCAGATCCAAGAGGAGAGACAGATGAGTCCCGTCAGGAGGATAGTGTTTCTGCTCGCTCTTATGGTGATGGCCATGGGAGCAGGATACATCACATATTACTTCGCTTCCCAGGCTGAGAGAGGTGCCGTCTACTCCGAAATCAGGAGTCTGGTGATAGATGAAAGGCCTGATCAGGATATGGCGTCAACCTTTGATGAGCCCGGAAGCGAAGTAATCATATCGGAAGAAGAAAAGTATATCTCTCCCATAGATTTTGCAAGTCTGAGAAAGATCAACGACGAGATATATGCATGGATAGAGATAGAAGGGACGGATATAAGCTATCCGCTGGTGCAGTCCCTGACGGACGATTCCTATTATCTGGATCATACGATAGAAGGAAAACAGGGATATCCGGGCTCCATATATACTCTCATGGTGAATTCCAGGAGCTTTACCGACTTCAATACCGTGATATACGGACATAACATGAAGAACGGGACCATGTTCGGGAGCCTGAAGAGATACCGGGATGAGAGCTATCTTAAGGAGCACAGGACTTTGAGGATATACACGCCGTACGGAGAGAAGACATATACCGTTTTCGCGGCAGTGGTATTCGACAACAGACTGCTCACCGATGCATTCAGTAACGGCGAGGAAAGCGGCAGGAATGCTTTCCTGAAGGAGATAAAAGCCGTGAGGGACCTGGACAGCATCGTGCTCGATGACATCCCCGTCACTTCGGACGACAGGATCATCACTCTCAGCACCTGTATAAGCGGAAAGCCCCGAAACAGATACCTTGTGATAGCGGTATTGACGGATGAAAAAGGCAGATAGGAAGATCTGGCTCATAGTCGCCGTTTTCGTGATCTCGGCGCTCATGGGATATCTGGCGGCAAGGCTCAATGGAAATAACCGGGATCTGCCGGATCAGAGCATCAGCTCATCCATGACGGCGGATGACGAAGAGTTCGGAAAAAAGATCATATTTGGCGGTGAGGAATACTCGTTAAGACGGGATCTTACCACGGTCCTCTTCATCGGAACGGACAACGGAGAAGATGAAACGTCCTCGACCGATGTCGGGACAGGGCCGAGAGCGGATGTGCTCATACTGTTCGTGATCGATGAGTCAGAGAAGAGCATAACCAGGATCAACATCTCCAGGGATACCATTATCCCCGTCGATGTATATGACCGGAAGGGGGCATACATCAACACGGCTCCCATGCAGATAAACATGCAGTACACCTATGGCGAGAGCAGGCTCAGGAGCAATTATCTGCAGAAGAAGAAGGTCGGGGAACTGCTGTACGGCATGAAGGTCGATGAGGTGATAGCGCTCTCCATGGACGGCATCGCCCCGCTCGCCGAGCTCATAGGCGGAGTCGATCTCACCTTCGAAGAAGATATGACCTATATAGACAGCTCCTATCTCAAAGGGGAGACAGTACACCTTGACGGGAAGGCCCTTGAGAGGATCGTGAGATACAGGGACACCGAAGTCTCGGGAAGTAACGAGACAAGGATGGAGAGGACGGGGTGGATAATCACCGAGCTCATGAAGAGCGTCAGGTCTTCCGACAAGAAGGCGATGGCTGAAAAGATCCTGAAGGATGACGAGAGATATATCACACATGATCTCTCTGCGGAGACGATAAAGAAGCTCATGACCTACTCTGGCGGGGAGACTGTAAGCGTGCCAGGAGAAGTGAAGGAAGGAGAGCTTCACGATGAGTTCCATGTCAACGACAAAGAGCTCAAGGAAATGATAATACGGCTCTTCTATGAAAGGGCCTGAACAAGTATTTACATGTGCGTACGCATGTTTAAATAGAAAATTTGAAGAAGGAGGTATATCGACATGAGCAAAATGCTTAAGGCAACAGCACTTTTCGCGCTTGTGTTACTCATGGTGTTCGGTGTATTCGGAACGGCCTTTGCAGCAGGTTCCAAATCGGCTACCGTAGAGATCGCTTCGGTAACGGACGATTCAGGCGCAGAGAACGCTTATAAGGCTGAAGAAGTGGCAGAGGAATTTATCCTTACGGACGAGATCGCCACAGACAAGGCCGGCAAGCCCGTAAAGGTGCTGTGGCAGAAAGACATTACCGCAGAAAAGCTGCCGGCTGTCATCAAGTTCAGCATTTCAGCAGCCGATGATGATACCGAAGTATTCTTCTATCATCACAACGGGACTGAGTGGGAGCTGGTGACGAGCGGAAAGGGAGCTTCTCAGGAAGTGACCTTCAAGGATCTCTCGCCTGTCGGTGTCGCTATCCCAAGCGAGTCATCTGGCGGAGATTCACCGAAGACCGGTGAGAACATGCTCGTTTACTTTGCCGGACTGGCGGTAATGCTCGGCGCATCAGTTGCTGTAATGGCTTTGAGAAAGAAAGCATGAAAAAGGAATGAGACCAAAACTTCAGAGGGCCTTTAAGGCCCTTCTGAAGACTCATTAGTTTCGGAGACGATAATTGATAGAAAAAGCGGATATTCACTGCCATGTCCTGTCGTACGTGGATGACGGAGCCATGACCATAAGGGAATCCATGGAGCTCATAGAACAGCAGTATGAGCAGGGGGTGAGAGCGGTCTGCATGACCCCTCATCTCAGAAAGAACATGTTCGAGACATCTGATGAGAAGATCTCCCGGGAGTTCAGCGAACTGAACAGCAAGATACGAGAGTTCTACCCGGATCTTAGAACATGTCTTTCAAGGGAATATCACTGTGATCCTCTTTTCCTGTCAATTATACGGGAGAAAAAGATAATGCCCATGGGAGAGAGGTATGTACTTACCGAATTCTCCTACAGCGACGATATGGAAGAGATAGAGAAGTATCTCTCCGTCGTCATGGAAGAGGGATATGTGCCCGTCATAGCGCATGCCGAAAGATGTGAGGCACTAAAAGACTTTGATATCCTCGAAGATCTTTCGAAAAGGGAGATACTGATACAGATGAATGCGTCTTCGATCCTCGGAAAAGAGGGAAGAAGGCAGACGGCCTTCTGCAGGAAAGCCGTAAAAAGAGGGCTGATAGATATAGTGGCTTCCGATGCCCATGATCCGGAATACAGGCCGGTCCTGCTAAACGAAGCGGAGAAAGTGATCACGAGGCTTTCGGGAGAGGGATATACAAGAAGGATCATGCATGACGTACCCATGAGGATCATGGGGCTTGAATAATGACCGGAGATACAGATGAGAAGAGTGATAGAGACCATTGAGGTAGACGAGAACATGGTCAGGTCCAGGAGCATACAGAAGTACGATCTGGATGAAGACGGGAAACTGAGGATAATACAGAGCCTTGACATCATCACGGAGGAGCTCCCCTATGAGCTGAACGAAGAGCTGAAGCTGTTAAGAACGAACCTTCAGTTCCTGGGTACTGACAAAAAGGTCATTGCCATGACGAGCGCCTTTTCGGGAGAGGGAAAATCGACCATCTGGTTCGATCTTGCCGTATCTCTCACGGAGCTCGGAAAGTCCGTGCTGTTCATCGATTGTGACCTTCGAAAGTCTCAGATGCTGGAAAGGGTGAACGGGTTCGAACCGTCCCGCGGTCTGTCCCACTTCCTTTCGGGACAGTGCTATCTGGAGGACTGTCTGTTCAGCACCAATGTGGAGAACATGTACATGATCTTCAGCGGAAGCATTCCCCCGAATCCGTCGGAGCTCCTCTCGACCCAGGCCATGAAGGATCTTATAGAGATCGCGAGGAAGAACTTCGATTATGTGCTCCTGGACTGCCCGCCCATAGGTATGGTGGTGGACGCTGCCGTCATAGGGCAGGAGTGCGACGGGTCGATGATAATCATCGAATCCGGGGAAGTGAAATACCGCCTTGCTCAGGAAGTGGTGTCCAAGATGAAAGCTACCGGGAAACCAGTGCTCGGAGTCGTGCTGAACAAGGTGGACAGGCATAAATCCGGCAAGTATTACGGCAGATACTACGGCAGGTATTACGGAAAGAAGTATAAGGGCTACTATTGATACACATATATGTGTATTCAGTGGAAATGGCCCTATGTAATTATATGAAACCGTCGCTCATGCTCGTCGACAGGCGCGCGGCATGGAAGGGACGGCGGACAGATGAAGTATCGAACGGGACGCTTTTACGCCCCGGTGGCGAAGCCATGTCTTTTTATATCGGAAAAACATTATGTGGTATGTGATCTGGACCTTCTCGGGAAAAGAGGAGAGACTGCGGTCGGCGATCGAGAAGAACGTTCCTTCTGATGCCTATAACAGATGCGCCATACCGAAAAGAAAGATCAAAAAGCGCATCAGAGGAAAGTGGGAGAGCGTGGAACAGAGGCTCTTTCCTTCCTATGTCTTCGTGGAGACGGAGGATATAGGGAGGTTCAACGATGAGCTGAAAAAGATTCATGGTTTTTCAGTGATACTTCACAATGAAGACGACTATTATTGTCCCCTGAGCCGGGACGAAGAGCATTTCCTTCTGAGCCTCATAGGGCTTGGCGAAACGGTCGAGGAGTCCATAGGCATAAAGAAAGGAAGCGAGATAGTAGTCATAAGCGGCCCGCTTGTCGGGATGGAAGGACAGATTAGAAAGATAGACAGACACAAGCGCATCGCAATACTCGAGATGGAGCTTTTCAGCAGGAAGACGGAAGTAAAGGTATCCCTTGAACTGCTGGACAAAAAGATATAGAACGGATGGAAGAGGGTAAGGTAGGTTTTATGAGTCAGACCGAATCGAACAGGGAACATATAAGACAGGTCATTATAACGGTGATGAAACTGCTGCACTATACGGTAACGTGCGGCATTTTTTATATATTCTGGATCCTGTTCAGGTACGGGAGCTTTTCGGAAGCTTCGGAGATCGGATTCAGATATAACTATTTCGTGCTTCTGGGATACGGAGCCATACTGTTCTTTTTCAACAGGACATATAACTCATATCTACTGGGATATAACAGGATAAGGACCGTGGCTTTTTCGGAATTCCTGGCACAGCTGCTGACGCTTCTTATAACTTATGCGGGGGTCTCAGTTGCCTGGAATAGACTTTATAATCCGCTGTGGTTCATACCCATGCTGTTCTGTCAGGGGATACTCGATATCCTGTGGTCATATTATGGGAACCTGATTTATTTCAAGCTGTATCCCACAAAGAAGACCATTCTGATCTACAGGAATGAGCTTGATAAGCAGAGATTCGGTTCCATAAAGGGGAAGCCTACGGAGAGATTGTACCGCATCGAAGAGGAGCTCGAATATAAAGGGAACAGTTTCAGGGAGATAAGGGACAGGCTGGAAGGTTATGAAGCTGTTTTTGTGACCGGAGTGAATGCCAGATGCCGGAACGGGATCGCCAAGTATTGTAAGGAGATGAACAAAACCGGTTTTTTCCTTCCTCATGTAGGAGACGTGATCATGCAGGAGGCGACGCACATACAGTCATTCGACTCGCCGGTCATGTATCTGACAAGGACCCATTTAAGGCCGGAATACATTTTCATAAAGAGAGCATTCGATATCGTTTCTTCACTTTTGGCAATTATTATCTTGAGTCCGATAATGCTGATCACTGCATTGACCATCAGGTTGTATGACGGAGGCCCTGCACTATATAAGCAGGTGAGGCTGACAAAGAACGGAAAGACATTTAAGATCTGGAAATTCAGATCCATGAGAGTTGATGCAGAAAAAGACGGGATAGCCAGATTGTCCACCGGAGACAATGATGACAGGATCACACCGATCGGGAAGATCGTCAGGAAGTGCAGACTGGATGAACTTCCTCAACTGTTCAATATCCTTTTCGGTCAGATGAGTATTGTAGGGCCGAGACCGGAACGTCCGGAAATAGCGAAACAGTACTATGAACATATCCCTGACTTCAAATTGAGGCTACAAGTCAAGGCTGGACTTACAGGATATGCTCAGGTGTATGGGAAATACAATATCGATCCATATGAAAAATTGGAATTTGACTTGCTGTACATAAATAATATGAATGTTCTTACAGATCTTAGATTGATATTTGCAACTATTGGAATTCTCTTCTTGCCTGAAAGCACCGAGGGCGTTGATCCCGGTCAGGTAACCGCTCTGGACTACGAAAACGAGGCAAATCGCACAGAAAAATGGGAAAAACGGGATGAACATTGGGCAGATTGAACAAAAAACGGGTCTCATCCCGGAGCTTATGAATATGTGTGCCTTCGGTGGAATGCTTTAAGAAGAGGGCAGGGTAATGTAGCAAATACATTCTGAGCTGTTGGTCTATGCTATGTGCCTTTGATAGTTTCAGGCAAGAAGAGACACATTAAGGAGACGGGTATAAACCGTCGATAGTTTCAGGCAAGAAGAGACTGGACAGGGATATGTAGATTACCACGGGGACGATGACGGTTCTGGGAGTGCTCCGAGGTCTGTGTGGATGACATAGAAACCGATGCCATTAACTCAGGTGTTCTATTCGGAGAGTATCGACGGCGATAGTTCCGGACAAGAACAGAGCGGATAAAGGGACAGCTTGCAGGTCGGAAGTGCCTGTGGATAGGTGAAAAATGAGGTCCTTAACCGGTTAGTTCTATACGGAGAGTATCGACGGCAGGAGCTCAGTATAGTTGAACTTGTAGATAGGAGCTGATCTGTGTGATCAGGAAAACGAGAGAGTAGAAAATAGCTGCTCCGAAGCGTGATATTGGCTTCAGAGCATTTCACTATGTTTTGGGGGATTTGATTCCCGTAAGGAAATTCCATATTGAGGAGATTAGAAAAATGAAATCATTGGTCACAGGCGCGGGTGGAATGGTTGGTTCACACATGGTTGAACAGCTTTGCTGGCGCGGCGATGAAGTAATAGGTGTATGGCATAAGAACAAAAAGAACGTTGAGCAGGTTGAAGCACCGGTGAGATTTGTTCAATGCGATCTCCGCTACGGCCAGGGTATTGATCAACTCATTATGGATAATCTACCTGAAGAAATATATCACTTAGCTGCACAGTCTTACCCGACTGTTTCGTGGGTAAGCCCATCTGAAACCATTGATGTAAATCTTTGTGGGCAGATTGCTGTATTTGAGGCAATTAAAAAGGCCCGAAAGTATATTGATCCTAATTATGATCCGATGGTTGTTATTGCCTGCTCTTCAGCAGAGTATGGGGAGACTTTGAACAAGCTGGAGGGGGACGAGGTTTACGTCAAGGAAACAGCACAGCTTCTTCCGTTACATCCCTATGGCGTGAGCAAAGTTGGACAAGACCTTCTTGGGTTCCAGTATTTTATGAATGACCACATTCGTTGCATCCGAGCACGTATTTTCAATTCAACTGGAACTCGAAAAGTAAACGATGTCACATCTGATTTTACGAAACGGGCTGTTCTGGCTGAACGTAGCGGGGATCACACTCTTCGGGTTGGAAACCTTGACACACACAGGGCAATCATGGATCAACGAGATCTTGTTAATGCGTTGATGCTTTTGGCTCAAAAAGGAGAGGCCGGAGAAGTTTATAACATTTCTAGTGAACATGTTTATCAGATGCGAGACATTGTCACGATGATTGAGAAAGCAGTTGGTTTCAAATTTGAGATTGAAGTTGATCCGGCACTGCTTCGTCCTACGGATGAAAGAATAATTGTTGGCGATGTAACAAAATTGAAAGCTGTCACGGGTTGGGTGCAGAAGATACCGATGGAGCAAACTGTGGCTGATATGCTGGACTACTGGCGAAAGGTGCTTTGACTTTATGGAGAAGATTTGTCTTATTACATTCTCAAATAACGCAGACCATCAAAACGTCATATACAGCATGTATTACGCTCTTCAGGGTAAAGCGGATGTGTACACGATAGGAATTAAGAACCCGAAAAGTCATATAGCTCCTCATACGGACAAGAATTTCTATTTTGACTGTCCTGAAAGACCCGGCATAGAACCCAAAACACTTAGGATTGATATTGTTTGGAAGATTGCAAAAGCCATTAAGGATAATGATATTAAATTCTTCTATTTTGAAAGTCTTCATGTATGGAACATTATTCTAATGTGGTTGTGCCCTCAATGCATTCGAGTTGAAGCAGTTCATGACGTTGTTCCACATGATCTTAGCAAAACTGTTGTGATGTGCACTAAGTTGGCCTGTAAAGTTGCGGATCATGTCGTCCTCAGAAATGAAAAGTATAAGCAACTTCTTTCGGACGAGTACGGGCTTCCACTGTCAAAGATCACATGTTTTGCACCCTGGAGATACTTTCCAGAAGAAGATAAGAGCACTCATTCACGAAAGTTCTTGTCCTTTGGCCGAATCAGAAAATACAAGGGTTTAGATAAGCTTGAGGAGATAGTCAGGGAAACACCTGATGTAAGCTACCAAATTGTTGGAGAACCGGACGAGGAAAGCAAGCCAATCGTTGAAGCTTTAAAGAAGTATGAGAATGTCGAAATGATCGATCATGAGGTTACTGACCAGGAAATGATTGGTTATTTCCATAACGCTGACTGGAGCGTACTTCCGTATACTTCAGCAACGCAAAGCGGTGTTATTGCGGATTCATATCGTTTGTCTCGGCCTGTGATTGCCTTCAATGTGGGAGCAATTAACGAGCAAGTCGAAGATGGAGTTACTGGTTTTCTGATCAATGCCGGGGATGGGCAGGCGTTTGCAGAAGCAGTAAAGAAAGCGGCGGCAATGAGTAACGAGGAAACCGATCGCTTTACTCATAATGCGTATACAAAAGGATACAACAAATATGCAGCAGCAGCTGTTGCTGACAGGTTTTTAGAAGCTATCACCTCTCTGAAGAAGTGATATAAGGCAGGAGAGAAGAAAGATGATTATCACACGGACACCGTTTAGAATGTCGTTTTTTGGCGGCGGGACTGATATGGAAAATTTCTTCCGTGAATATGGGGGAGCCGTCATTTCAACCACTTTTGATAAGTATTGTTATGTGACCGTGCGTCATCTTCCCAGATTCTTTGACTATACAACGGAACTCTCTTATCAAAGTACAGAACGCGTGTCCAATGTTGATGATATCAAGCATCCGGCAATTCGAAATGCAATGAAAATGCTGGATATGCATGAAATCAGACTCACCTATGAGGCCGATTTACCAGCACGTTCTGGACTCGGCACCAGTTCTTCTTTTGCTGTTGGCATGCTGAATGCTTTCTATGCTTTGAAGGGCAAATATGCGGATAAGAAGAAGCTGGCGGATGAGGCTATATATCTTGAGCGCGTGATGTGCGCTGAAGCTGGTGGTTGGCAGGATCAGATTGCCGCATCATTTGGAGGATTTAACAGGATCAACTTTAATACGGATGGCTCCTATGATGTATTTCCTCTAATTATTCACCCGGATAGAAAGAAGCAGTTAGATGAAAATCTAATGATGTTCTTCACCGGGTTTACTCGCTTTAGCTCAGATACGCAGAAAGCTAATGCAACCGGATATGCTGAAAAGATTGCTCAGCTTAAAGACATGTTGGCTCTTGTCGATGAGGCAGAAAAAGTTCTAACAGATAAACATAGTGACTTGGATGATTTTGGACGGCTGCTGGATAAAACGTGGAGACTAAAACGGCAAACCGGTGGCGCAATAACCACAAATAGCATTGATGCTCTTTATGAGAGGGGAATTGCTGCTGGTGCGCTTGGTGGAAAACTGCTCGGTGCTGGTGGTGGAGGATTCTTGCTCTTTTACGTACAGTCCGAAAAGCAGGCTGCAGTGAAGGAAGCCATGAAAGACCTACTCTATGTGCCTTTTCAGTTTGAGGATGGCGGCACACGAGTAATTCACTATACGCCGGAGAGTTATATCCCGAAGGAAGAGGAAGAATGAAGACAGTAATCATGGCAGGAGGAAAGGGCACACGGATTAGTTCTGTGGCTTCTGACATCCCAAAGCCGATGATCAAAGTAGAAGGTAAACCGGTTCTGGAACATGAGATCGAGTGCCTAAGGGATCAAGGTTTTACAGATCTGATTATAACCGTTTCTCATCTCGGCTCCATTATCATGGATTACTTTGGGAATGGCAGCCGCTTTGGCGTGAGCATTCAGTACTTCAACGAGGAAACTCCTCTGGGAAATGCCGGAGCATTATTCAAACTGAGGGAACAGCTTACAGACGATTTCCTACTATTTAATGCTGACGCTATCTTCGATGTGGATTTTAATCGATTCGTCGATTTTCATCGTGCGCACG
>JAEEGI010005551.1_pt1 | contig 29018 bp, 23 predicted proteins | sample 8958751 | NCBI WGS metagenome assembly JAEEGI01 (sample SAMN16246545, study PRJNA631951) | gut metagenome | biome: gut microbiome; feature: rumen; material: KS-attached | host: Bos | place: Iran: Karaj | collected 2018-10 | reverse complement strand
CTGACCATCGAGGCGCAGTACCGCGAGGCCCAGCGCAAGCAGCAGGAGCAGGCCAACAAGTTCACCATCGAGGAAGAGCAGGAAGCCTACAGGGAAATCAAGGCCCTGATGCAGCAACGCTACATCGACGGGAAGATCACCACGGAGCAGTACAACGCCAACATGGAACTTATCGAGCTGCAGCACCTGCGCACCCTCGAAAAGATCTACGAGCAGCAGGCCAACAGGCCCGTCAAAGACTGGGAAGAGGCTAAGCTCCAAGCCGAAGAGAACGGCGAGGAGTTTGATGTGGCCAAGCCCAACGTGGACGAGAAGGCCTGGCAGGACTACATCAAGGCCCACGACACCTACCTGGCCGCCCTGGTCAAGGACCAGCAGAAGCGCCAGAAGGAGTACGAGGACCAGCAGCGTAAGCACCAGCAGGAACTGAAGAAGCTCAAGGACGAGTTCTTCGGCAACAATGCTGCTGAAAACCTCGCCCTCTACAACGAGGCGATGGTCAATCTCGATGCCGTCTATGAGGCAGAGCTCAAGGCGGCAGGCGACAACGCCAAGGAGAAACTCCGCATCGATGAGGCCTACGAGAAGGCGAAACTCGCCCTGAAGAAGCGGTACAACCAGCTTGGGGGAGAGAGCGACAAGAACGCCCTGCAGCAGTGGAACCAGGACGTGCTCGACTGGCTCGAAGGCGACGGCGGGCAGGCCGTCACCAAGAGCGTCGAGACCCTTACCTCGGGCATGTCGTCCATCTTCAGCCAAATCTCCAGCCTCGTCCAGAGCGAGATGGAGATGGAGACTGCCGCAATAGAAAGACGCTACGAGCGCGAAATCTCGATGGCCGAGGGCAACAAGTTCAAGACAAAACGCCTTGAGCAGCAGAAGCAGAAGGAGGTGGCCAAGGTCAAGGACGAGGCCAACAGGAAACTGTTCGCCATGCAGGTCATTCAGGCCGTGGCTCAGACGGCGACAGCCGCCTTGAACGCCTACTCCAGTGCTGCCGCCATCCCTGTCGTGGGCTACATCATCGCCCCTATAGCCGCTGCCATGGCAGTGGCCGCAGGAGCCATGCAGGTGGCCGCGATAAAGAAACAGCAGCAGGCAAGCCAGGCCCAGGGCTACGGCGAGGGCGGTTTCACCCGAAAGGGCCGTGCCGACGAGGTGGCTGGCGTGGTCCATGCCGGGGAATGGGTGGCGAGTCAGAAACTGGTCGCTTCACCCGTTGCCCGTCCTCTGATCGAGGCCCTGGACTACGCGCAGCGCACCAACACGATCGGCTCGCTTCGCAGTGCCGACGTGTCAAGGTCAATCACAGCGCCGATGGCTTTGGCACAGAGCCAACCACAGGTGATAGTCCAGGAGAGTAAAGACTTGAAAGAGATCATCGCCCGTCTCAACGAGCGATTGGACGAGCCCTTCGTCACCGTCAACACCGTGACCGGCGACAAGGGCATAAAGCAGGCGCAGGACGAGTACCAGCGCCTCATGAATAATAAATCACCGAAATCTAAAAGAAAATGAAGTGTTTAGCAAAAGATTTTTGCTACCTTTGCCCTGTCTAAATACACTTAAATGAGAATAATATGAGAGCAGTCTATTTTATCTTGAGCATGTACTTTTGTTTGATGGCTGTGGCACAACAGACACCTCCAACATTGACCATTGAGCAGCACCTTGAAGACTATGATTTCGCCGTGAAGTATATTGAGGACAACTACGCGGGCTTCTCGTATTGGGTTGTGGACAGCACCAGAGCCGATTATGAGGCGACTAAGGCTAGTTTGAGAAGTGAGGTTGAGCGAGGTGAAAGACCCAGTTGGGATGCCATTGCAGCCTATACGGGCTGGTTTAGTGATTTTCATATGGCTTTATCTGTATTTTATCCAACTACATATCCATTCACTCATTTTAAGCGTCAATTCAGAAGCTATGAAGGATTAGATCCTGTTCCTGTGGCATGTAAGGTGACCGACAAGACATTCTTAATTCGGTTTCCGTCATGCCAAGGGGATCCAGACATGAAATGGGTCAAGAACTCAATAAAGCTGTTCAAAAAGTCACGCTGCGAGAATCTTATTCTTGATATTAGATTCAATGATGGTGGTAATGATCACATGTATGAACCTTATCTTAAACTTCTGTATGACCATGAAGCATTAACGCCAAAACCGGAATACCGAAATACGCCACAAAACTTAGCATATCTGAAAAAGGTGGGGTGGCATCCGATAGTCCATAAACTGGCTGCAGAGAATCCTGATGCTGGTTTTCTCTCATTAGGTTCTGAATTGATTAAATATAAAAAGGTAGATAAGGCTGTTCGAAAGGCCGCTTTGATAATTGATAACGCTGGCAGCTCGGGAGAATCGATGGTTTTGGAGATAAAGGCTTGTAGTTACCGAACGACTACTTATGGCCGTGATAACACTACTGGTTGCCTGGATTTTGCCAATCTCTCGTATGTTTTTTTACCGAATAGTGGCCTTAAACTTTCAGTGCCAATGACGCGGCGCACAGGTCTCCCAGAGTCTTCGGTTGATAAAAACGGGATTTCTCCAGACGTGCGTATCAATCTGCCTCTGCCATCTAAGTTGACGGATAACATTGACGAGTGGGTCATTTGGGTAGCTGAGCAACTCGAAAAGGACTAGCTGCTAATTATACCCCGTCTTTTCAAGGCATACGCGGTTGAGCAACTTTTCCAAAATTATAAAAGTCTGGCGAGTACCAGCGCCTCATGAACAATAAATCACCGAAAAATAAGAGAAAATGAGTGTTTATCAAAGAATAATATATACCTTTGCTCACTGATTTCAATAGTTAACTGCAAAAATGAATAATAAGATGAAACACTTGATGGTTTTATTTGTAGCCTTCCTTTCTGTCTTGAGCTTAGCCGCTCAGGAGGAAGGGGTGATTCAAGCAAAAATGATAGTAAACGGGTACTTTTTCAAAGACGACATAAAGTTGCCTGAAAACGCGACCCCGGATGTAACACTAGTAAACGACGGGCAAAAGAACAGGCTTATCGCCTATACTTATGACATGACTCTCCCTGAAGAACTGGTCAATCAAGCCATTCCTGTAGAGAAGGTCTTTCATGGAACCCTTTTTCTTGAGAAATATCAGGAGCAGGCCGAAATGATGCGCATGACGACGCAGGCCGATGGACTATCCAAGCCTGTGGTTGGAGAGCCGTTTCCACAATTCAGTGAAACCGATATTGACGGGAGGACGTGGACAAACGATGGCGTGAAGGGAAAGGTCATGGTTCTGAATCTATGGTACTCCGGATGCGGGCCATGTCGCAAAGAAATGCCGATTCTATCAACGTGGAAAGAGATGTTTCCCGATGTGCTCTTCTTTTCCGCAACCTATCACGATGAAGCCCTCACACGCAAGATCACGGGACAGCACAACTTCAACTGGACCCACTTGATTGAAGCCAAGGACATGATGTCATGGGTTCAAGGTGAAGGCTTTCCGTTGACTATCGTGGTAGATAAGAACGGAGTCGTCCGTCATCTCGTTCATGGAACAAATGAAGAGAAACGCGCATCTATTCTCGAATGCATCAAGCAACTTGAGAAATGACACGATAGCGCTTCCTTCGTCTTTTCAAGGCATACGCGGTTGATTTACCTTTGCGGCAAATCAACCGCTATTTTTTATGATACTGACGATAAACGGAAAACAGGCAGCGCTGAAGAAGGGGTCTTCGATAGAGTATGTATCGGAGAACCGCATCTTCACCGATGCCGATGACTACAGCATGGAGATTGAACTGCCCCTGGCAGACTGTCCGCAGAACCTTGACATCTTCGGGATGATCACCCGCAAAGACGTGGACACGGGCGACATCTTCTTCGATGCGGTGCTGCAGGACACCAACTTCTTCAAGCGAGGTGCCGTCGTGATCACCGGCATCACGCAGGAATCAGTCAAGGTGCAGTTCCTGGAGAAGCGCAGTTACCAGAACTTCTTCCCTCGCTTCGATGAGACCTACATCGACGAGCTCGACCTGGGCAAGTGGCCCAGCATCTACCCCGACAATTCGCCGACCGGCGGCGGGGCCCAGCCACGGCCCGGGGAAGAAGTGACCTACGCATCTCCGGCGCAGCTCTGGGGCAGGACGGAGGACTACACCGCCTTGCCGTGGGTCAACAACTCCAGCGGCAACCTGCAGAACTGCGCCAAGTGGAATGCTACCGCTAGCAAGTACGAGTGGAAGGTCAACCCCGACGACGAGGACGACACGGACTTCTCCCGTGGCCTCTCGTTCCAGCCGTACCTGCTGTGGCTGACCAAGAAGATCTGCGAAGCCCTGGGCTACGCCTATGACTTCTCGCTGTGGGAGCAGAGCGACTACCGCCACCTGCTGCTGATGAACACCACGCCATACGCCAACAGCAACCGCACCTGGGCGAGTGCTTTGCCGCATTGGACGGTCAACGAGTTCTTCCAGGAACTGGAGAAACTCCTGCTGTGTGAGTTCGACATTGACCACGCACGCAGCACGATTGCCTGCACTGCGACCGCGGCCAACATCGAGGCGGCCGGCACCATCCACATCTCAAAGGTCGTTGACGCTTTCACTGTGGAGGTGACCACCGACGAGGAGAAAAGCGGCTACAAGGCGATGCTCAACCAGGGCTACGCCGCAGGCGGCCACCGCCTTGACAACATCTACAACTGCCAGTGGTACATCGACCAGATGACCAAGGCAGACGGCACGGTAAGGTGTACCACCCACGCCACGCTCAACGCCCTGCTCTCGAGCAACGTCCGGCAGGAGGCCGTTCCCGACAGCGGCGGAGTGTGGGGCCTGCACTACGCGCAGGACGTGGACACCTACTTCGTGCTTGAGGTGATGAAGCGAGTGAAGTACCGCAGCGGAGGCCGCGAGGAGTGGGACAATTGGGGCAACGTCACCCGGCTTGTTCCCATCAACCGCTTCGGCCCGCTGATCATCGACAGGGACAACCCTGACGATGTGGATGAGATGAAGATCGTTCCCGCCTGGCTCGACGAAACGGACGATATCATCGGTCTCGTTCCGTTCCTCGAGTGCGGCGAGACGGGAGAGGGCGACAACGCCTACTCAAACCAGTCGCACACGGGCCGCCCACATTCCTCGGAGAAGGTGGACCAGGACGTGCCCATCCAGTGGGGCGCACTGCCTACAGTGAGCGCAGGCAAGCGGGAGAAGAGCGGAGCCGTCTTCGACAAGCTCTTTGTCGCCTTCTGGTGGGGCAGTTACATGATGTTCTCGCCCCGCCACCCGCATCCCTGGACGGACACCTTCGACCTCGATTACTCCTATTACGCCCCGACTCCCAACAGCAACTCGGGCGTGCTCTCGGTCACCTGGAATCGCATCAATAGCGGCAAGACCTGTTCCCTGCGCATCAACAACGCCGCCTACGGCCAGGGCATTGAGCGTGACACCTTCTATCCCGTCGACCAGAAGAAGAAATACACCTTCTCCTTCCTTGCCGACAAGATTCCCAACGTCCGCTCCGTTTTCCACATCGACGGCAAACGCTACCTCTGTGAGAAACTGACCGCCACCTTCACCGAAGACGGCATGTCCCACTTGATCAAAGGCAACTTTTTCAAAATCCAGAACTGATTATTTGTTTCAGCCAATAATCTGAACTCCCCAGGGCTACGGCCTTGGGGAGTTCTTTTATGGGAAACGCAAAAAATGACGGAAAAGGTTACACTAAAGAATACACTTTAGGTTACGGCAAAAGTCCGTAACTGCCTGAAAAATTCTTCTCGTGAAACACTTTGGGATACGCATTAGATTACACATTGAGCAGTGTAAAAGATTACACTTTTGAATACGGGAAAGGTTACGCCATTGATGACACCAAGGCGCAACCTTTCCGCAATTTTTCTTTACTTCTTACCATAGAGCACATAATCCAATACCCTGCGGTTGGCGACATCTACTTTGCTTTGGTCAAAGTCAATGTAAATGTCTGTGACAGTGTTGTTTCCGTGTCCAAGGGCATGAGCAATGATGTCCTTGGGAATGTCAAGCTCAACCGCAGCTATTGTTGCCCAAGTGTGACGTGCCCAGTACGTTGTGAGTTGGGGAAATAGGGGAGAGTAGATCTTCTTTCCACCCAGACCAACACGTTTCATCGGGCCAACCTTCTGCAGGTTCTTGTTGATCTTGCGCGTGAAATCATTGTGGTTCTTGTAGTGGTCGAGAATATCAATCAACCAATTCTCGCCCCTGTGGCGCTCAATGATTTCCAGGGCCTCCGGCTCAACCTTGATGGAATAGAGACGATTGGTCTTGGCGCGATGGAACGTAACACGTCCATCGACTATCTCCTTCAGCCGGCACAAGTCCACCATGTTGATGCCGATGAGCATGAAATTGAGCTTGAAAATGTCAAGGTAGTATTGCATAAACGGCTCAGCGTGAAAGTTGAACAGTGTGCGTAACTCCTGCAATTTCAAGCTGCGTTTTCTCGTGGGCACCGCACGGATCTTGAACCTGCGGAACGGGTAGAAGGTCGTGATCTCGTCATCAATGGCTTCATTGAAGACGGCGCGAATATTACGCAGGTGAATGTTCCGTGCATTCTTCGAAGGTGCCGTTTGAGCCATGAATGTTTCAAACTTCGTGAGCCACTCCTTGGTAATGTCCTCGAAACGAAGCTTTTCCAAGTCCTCACCTGCAAAAGCAACCAAGCGACTATAAGTCTGCATATAAACGCCCCTGGTACTGGGCTTCTTGCTATCGGCAAACTTCAGGAAACGCACTGCAAATGAGGTGGCTTTAAACTCTTCATTCTCCCTGACTTCAACTCTTTCTGGCTTAAGTTTGTCAAGGACGCGCGATTTCACCTCCGATGCCTTCATAGTGTCCAGACAACCTTCATGAGCCAACGAAAGAATCGCAGTGTCAATCAGTTGCTTGGTGTGCGTGATGTGCAAGTTCATGAGCATCTCATCGGGATGATTGATGACTCGCAGCTTCTTGCTGTCCCATTGTTGTGGGAGAACTTTTGCATCTAACGAGATGAGGGCAGTCACTCCATGATGAGCGATCGCCACTTTGAGAACGCAAGGCTTGTTCGCCTTTGTTTTGCGCTCGTCCAAATAAAACCTAGTGTTGGCCATAATAAATTAGGACGCAAAAAAACACTTTGAAAAAATTGGTTTGGGGCAAATGACTGCTAAAAAGTCGCTCGTCTAGTCGCTCGTCTGGTCGCTCGTCGAGTGCTCCAAAATACTCCAAATAGTTCCAAAATGTTCCATGATTGCGGTTTTTTTTTGCCTGAATAATGGCCTATTCCTTTAGAAAAGGCTCTGAAGACAAAGGCTAAGCCATTGACCTTCAGAGCCTTATTGGAAGCGTGATCCCGCCGGGATTCGAACCCGGGACCCACAGCTTAGAAGGCTGTTGCTCTATCCAGCTGAGCTACAGGACCAGACCTGAGACTTTTGCCCTTCACAAACGGGCAAAAAAATGCGGAGAGAAAGGGATTCGAACCCCTGGAGGTAGTTAGCCTCAACGGTTTTCAAGACCGCCGCATTCGACCACTCTGCCATCTCTCCGAAAGTTTGCTCCTCATCGGAACTCACTCATTTGGGGTGCAAAGGTACTGCCAAGTTTCGTTTTGTGCAAGTTTTTACTCGATTTTTTATATAGAACACGTCAAATTAGTCTCAAAATGACGTAGTCTTGTGATTCTTTTTTGACGGGATATAAAGCGGCGGAACGATGGCCGAGGACCCACAGAATGTTGCCGTCAGCTTCCAACAGCCATGCGTTTTGTCTGTCAGCATGATCCAGCTTCAGGTCGTTGAACAAGTCGCTGAGGAGTTTGCTGCCATTCATGCCGTAAGGCTTCATCCTGTCACCTCGTCGCCAATGCCGCATAACTATGCGCTGGCAGTCAAATATTTGAGTGTTAAATGCGACGATGCGTTTTCCGTCGCACATTAGGGGCGAGAAAGGAATATCTCCTCGTGAGATGCTGAGGTTAATGGGATGCGTTATTCCGCTGTGCAGGTCGAGGGGGATTTCAATGTCTTGTGACTCGCTTATCCGTTCAATATCAAGTGACTGACGGTTCACAACCAACAGAAAACAGTTGGCCTTAAACATCCGACCGGTATTGCCCAGGCGTGCAGCTTCGACGGCTTGCGAGCATTGTTCGCGATTGAAGCCCAGATGGCGGATGCGATGGTAGAGCAGGGTGGGGGCATGGGGCTGACTGCAAAGGCTTTCGATGTCAATGTGGCGCTCGTCGGGTATGGTTTGCTGGATTAATGCCATGAGCAAGTCATTGTCGTCGGCAACGTTGTCAATTGTGTCAAGGATGCGTTCCCGTCCTTGAGGAAATTGCTGCTCAATGACGGGCAACACGATGTTGCGCAAGCGATTGCGGCGGTAGTCGTTTTTTGCGTTAGTGCTGTCGGTCACATAGTCCTGTCCGATTTCGTCTAGAAAATCAAGAATCTCTGCACGTGATATGCCGAGCAAAGGCCGCCAGATGTTTCCACTTAGTTTTTTCATGCCGGATAATCCGCGAATTCCAGTGCCTCGCAACAGGTTCAAGAAGACGGTTTCCACTTGGTCGTCGGCATGATGAGCCACGGCAATGAGTTCACAACCCTGCAGTCGCCGTTCTTCCTCAAACCAGGCGTAGCGCAGTTCGCGACAGGCCATTTCTACCGAGCCGCCGTGTTCGTGTTGCCACAATGATACATCAAAATTCTTGACAGTCAGCGGTATGTCATACTGTTGGCAGAAATCACGCACAAATCGTTCGTCGCGCATGGATTCCTCACCTCGCAAGTGGAAGTTGCAATGTGCAGCTCGGCAGTCGCATCCTGCTGCCAGCAGCAGTCGCATCAATGCCACCGAGTCGGCCCCGCCGCTCAGCGCCACGAGCACCCGTTTGCCATTAATGGATTGGGCCTCGTCGTCAATCAGTATCTTGTTTAATAAATCCATGCGTTTCAATGTTGCAAAGGTAGTGTTTTTTCAAAACTTAGTTGTACCTTTGCACCATAATTCTCATGGAACAGGAAAAGCGAGGACATAGCGATTTTTGGTATCACGTGGCGGCATTTGCCATGATTTTGGTGTGGGGCATCTCTTTCCTGAACACACGTGTGCTGCTCGATGCTGGATTGACACCTACCGAAATTTTTGTCGCTCGTTTCACAATTGCCTATCTGTCGTTGTTGGTCATATGTCGATTCAAGGTGCGTTACACCGGTTGGCGCGATGAGTTGCTGTTTGTCGTCTGTGGCGTTGCTGGTGGCTCGGCCTATTTTATCGCCGAGAACACCGCCTTGGAATATACGCTGATAAGCGACGTGGCGGTTCTGGTGAGCACAGCACCATTGACGACAGCATTGATGGGTGCGATTTTCTACCGTGACGAGCGTATCACGTGGATGACATGTTTGGGTATGATCATCGCTTTCATCGGATCGGTAATGCTGGCGATGAAAAACGGCTTGGTATGGGGTAACAGCATTGTCGGCGACTTGTTGGCATTATTGGCAGCCTTCGTATGGGCATTCTATTCGATGGCATTGAAGCGGTTGAACCGCACCTACACGACATTGTTTATCACTCGCAAGTTGTTTTTCTATGGCGTACTGTCGGCATTGCCATTCCTTGCCATGCAGGAAACTCCTATTGACTGGAGTGTTTGGAAACGGCCTGAGGTGTGGGGCAATCTGCTTTATCTGGGGCTGATTTGCTCGTTGGCAGCGTATTTCATTTGGGGAATCACGGTCAAGCGCATTGGGGCAGTGCGTGCCAGCAATTATTTCTACTTGAGTCCCATTATCTCGATGATTTCAGCAGCCATCTGGTTCGGTGAGCGCACAAATGCTGTTGCCTATGTGGGATGCGTGTTGATTCTGGCAGGTGTCATCATGGCCGAGAAGTTCAAGCGCGCTCCTGCCGATTAATCAATGACGGCTTTTTTCATCCAGCGTTTGGATGTCAGCCACAACAGATAAACCGTTCCACGGAAACACAACTCTATTGCCATTGCTGTCCAAACCCCATACAAGCCCATCGAAGTCACTAAGATGGCCGACAATCCCAGTCTCACTATCCACATGCTCACCAGGTTGATGCCGCAAGGGACAAGAGTGTAACCGGCACCCACAAACACGCCGTAACAGATGATGGCAGCGGCAAACAGCGGCTCAGCCCATGCTTCGACGCGCAGACATCGGGCTCCCAACTCAACCACCTCGGGAACCGGTGTCATGAGGCCCATCAACTGTGGCGCAAACACATACATGAGGATTGCCATTGCTCCCATGATAATCATGCCAAACAAAACGGTAATCCATGCAAAACTGCGTGTGAGACGTTTGCGCTTGGCACCCAAACTTTGCCCGATGAGTGTTGTGGCAGCATCAGCGATGCCATAGCCTGACATGTAGCACAAACTCTCGGCTGTGATGCCGAACGAGTTGGCGGCAAGAGCAATGCTGCCAAGGGGTGCCACAATGCCGGTGATGACAATCGAGGCGCTACACATCATGATGTGCTGCAAGCCCATGGGCGTGGAGATTTTCACAGATTTGATGAATGTGCTGTATTTTGGCTTGAATGACCCGCGATCGAGCGTGAGACGTAGCTCACTGGAACGGAACACCAGATAGTACATCATTAGCAATGAAATCACAAGTCCCGCACATGCTGTGCCTAATGCAGCACCCACCACGCCAAGTCCCGCGCCAGGCATCGTCATGGAGTGTCCGAGAACAGTGATTGTGCGGGTAGGGAAAATAAGCAAGAAATTGAAAACGACATCCAGCACACACATCACAATATTAAGCACGCTTGGCACACGCATATTGCCGCTGCTACGCAACATGGAGCTTGCCACGATGTCAAGCATGAAGAAAGGCACAAACAGCATGAAGGTGCCGAAATAGAGGGTTGCATTACCTCGGATATGCGGTTCAGCACCCAGCCAGACAGGCAAAGGACGGCACAACAACAACCCGAGGCCCGCCACGAGCAAACTGAAGAGCAGACACACCACAATGGCCTGTCGCACCATTTGTCGGGCATCAGCATTGCGTTTAGCTCCCAACAGATGAGCCACTTGCACCGCATATCCCGCAGCAAAGGCACTCAGCACACCTTCAAAGAGCCATGATGTGGTTCCCATGAGTCCTACCGACGCAGAATCATCGGCACCCAGTTGTCCCACCATTGCTGCATCGATGAAGTGCATCACCATCGCCGACACATTGGCAAGGATAGCTGGCAAACTCAGGGTGAACGTCAGTTGCATCTGTTGTCTGGATGACAACGGCTGACCTTCACGAATGAGTTTTAACAATGATTCTTTGCTCGAATGTGGTGCCAAAATGTGTATAGTTATATATTATAGATAATGTGTTAAAACCTAAACGAGATGTCCCACATATTAGTGGAACATCTCGTTTTAGGCATTTGATTTCTCTTCGCTTGAGATTACTTGCGCTGAATGGTCACGGCGCGGTCGAGTGATGCGCACTTGGGACCATAATTGGTCAGCTCACCATTGTTGATTTGAGTCTCAAGACGACTGTCAGCAACGCCCTTCTTCACGAGCTCGTTCTTAACGGTAGCAACGCGGCCCTTACGCAGGCGAACGTTGATCTGGTCATTACCGGTGTAGTTGTCGGCCCAACCAGTGAGCAGGTAGTTGCGGTTCTCGTTCTTCATCACCTCAGCAACTGCCTCGAGTACGTTGCGCTGAACGCCCAGAACATCGGTGCGGTTGATGGGGAAGTAGATGGTAGCCAGAGGAGCTTCGTCAACAAAGTTGGTCTCGGGCTTCTTCTCACGGCACTTGCGCAGCTGATCCTCAAGGTCAGCGATTCTGCGCTTAGCATCGTTCAGGTCAGCAACCAAAGCGTCACCCTCGGCATCGGTGTACTTCCACTCGGGGCAAACAGCGGTAACGGGAGCGTTCCACTCGCTCTTGCCAATCTTGTAAGCCATACCGACCATTACACTGGGATACTCGTTCCAGGTGCGATAGCCCATACCGGCACCGTCAGCATGCTCCTGCAGGAAGTCGAAACGCAGGTCGAGCAAGAGGTCAAACTTCTTGGTGATAGCGAAGCTGTTCAGCAAACCAGCGTGAACACTGTAGTTACGGCAATGGTCCTCATCATCGTTTGCACCATACTTCCAGCTGCCGTTGGAAACGGGGCGGGCACCCTCACGTGCATATACCCAGTTAGCATCCACACCGACATAGAAAATAGCGTTGTAGAAACGATAAGGCTTGTAGCCGCACAACCAATTGGAAACGTTGAACAGTACGTCACCCGTCACACCGATATCGTTGAAGTGTGTGGGAGCAAACTTGCCATCCTTGTACATCTCGGGCCAGTTGCGATAACCCAGGGCTGCATAGTTGCCAGTCCAGGTAGCACCCTTGAGCTGTTCAAAGTCACCACCAAAACGAACACCCAGCAGCGGGGAGAACCACTTACCAACGTGAATGTTCACCTTTGCACCGATGCGCTTACCAAAGGGTGCATTAGCATCATAGGATGACATGAAAAGGCCGACACCACCTTCAGCGTCGATGAACCAGTTGTCACGCATGCGATTAAACAGGTAGCCTTGAGAGGGATCCTCAACGTAGGTTACTTCCTGAGCGCTAGCAAAGTCAGGAACCAGATAGGCTACACAAAGCAGAGCAAATAATGCAATCTTCTTCATAATTGAGCTGTGTTATTTTATTGTGTTATTGATATTTAATTCAATTTATGACCCAAGTTTATTAGGGAAAACAATTCATTTTGGACTGTTTTACACTGCAAAAGTAAGTTATTTTTTTATTCCGTGAAAACTTTTTTATGAAAAAATACTCGAAATATTAAAAAAAGTTTATTTTGCAGCTTCGACGATTCTATGAGCAACAGCCTCGGGTGTGAAGCCAAATTTCTCGTCAAGCACCTTGTAGGGTGCTGAAGCACCGAAGTGATCGAGGCCGAAAATAGTGCCCGTCGGAACCACACTGCGCAGGGTGCTGGGCAGTCCTGAGGTCAGGCCGAAGGCGGGTACATCTGCTGGGATGACCTGATTACGGTAATTGGCATCCTGGTTCAAGAAAAGGCCGATTGAGGGGACTGAAACCACCTGAGCCTTAATGCCTTGCTCTTTAATGATGTTGTTTGCAGCGACCAGGGTGGCAACCTCTGAACCGTTGCCCACAAGCACGATGTCGGGGTTATCCTGCTTGATGACGATGTAGCCACCACGCTCTGCACCAAGTGCGTCGGCATAGCGGTTGCCTGATGCGCTGGGCAGGTCATCGATATTCTGGCGCGAGAGGATGAGTGCCGTGGGTGTGAGGTTGTTCTCCATAGCCATCTTCCAGGCTACAGACGTCTCGGCGGCATCGGCGGGGCGAAGCACGAGCATGCTGTTGCGTCCGTGGTGGTTCTGCAATTCCTCCATCAGGCGGATTTGTGCTTCCTGCTCGACGGGCTCATGGGTGGGGCCATCCTCACCGACACGGAAGGCGTCGTGAGTCCAGATGAACTTAACAGGCAGTTCCATCAGAGCTGATAGACGAGCTGCGGGTTTGATATAGTCACTGAAGACAAAGAATGTGCCACAAGCAGCAACTACGCCACCGTGCAGGACCATACCGTTAATGATAGCTGCCATCGCAAGCTCTGATACGCCGGCATGAAGGAAGGCGCCGCTGAAGTCGTGACGCTTGAATGCGCCTCGCACCTTCAGGAATCCGTCGGTCTTGTCACTGTTAGCAAGGTCAGCCGATGACACGATCATGTTCTCCACATCCCGGGCAAGGGTCGTCAGAACGTTGGCACTGGCGGCACGTGTTGCTATGCCTGGTTTATGTTCGATAGCGGCATAATCCACTTGGGGAGCCTTCCCGTCAATAAAGGCTTGCAGGCGCTCCATGGCCTCGGGATTCTGCTGAGCCCAAACCTCAATGTCGCGTTTGTGTTGCGCTACTATTTCACGCTGTTCATTTGCTCGTTGTGCATACAATTCGGCCACTTCGGGGAATACGACCCAAGGATTCTCGGGGTCGCCACCCAGGTGCTCAATGGTCTTGCCATAGTCGGCACCCGATTTGCTCAGCGGGTTGCCGTGTGTGCTGCATTTACCCTCGAAGTTCTCACCTTCGGCTGTAACGCAGCCGCGGCCCATGATGGTGTGTCCGATGATGATGGTGGGGCGGTCTTTCTCGACCATTGCTTTATCCAATGCCTCAGCCAGTGCAACCGGGTCAGTACCGTCACACTCGATGACGTTCCAGTTCCAGGCGCGGTATTTCATTGCCGTGTCCTCGTTGCTCACAGCGTCGCAGTCAGTAGAAAGCTGCACAGTGTTGCTGTCATAGAACATGATCAGGTTATTCAAGCCAAGATAGCCGGCAATGCGGGCAGCCTCCTGTGAGATGCCTTCCTGTACTCCGCCGTCGCTGATGAAGGCATAGGTCTTGTGGGCAAACACCTCACTATAATGTGTAGCAATGAAACGCTCGGCGATAGCACATCCCACGGCCATCACATGGCCTTGTCCAAGAGGGCCTGACGTGTTTTCCACGCCATGCTCAACGTCAAGCTCGGGATGACCAGGAGTAATGCTGCCCCACGAGCGGAAAGCCTTGATGTCATCGGTCGTGTAGCGGCCGGCAAGGTGAAGGACGCTGTAGAGCATGGGTGACATGTGTCCGGGATCCAAGAAGAAACGGTCACGGGCAAACCATGATGGATTGTCTGGATCAGTCACAAGATATTTAGAAAACAGGACGTTTACGAAGTCGGCACCGCCCATGGCGCCACCGGGATGTCCGGACTTGGCTTGTTCAACCATTGATGCGGCAAGGATTCGGATGTTGTCTGCCGCGCGTGTCATCAATTTAGAGTCTATCATACTTTAGAGATTTAGTGGCATGTATATAATCTACAAATTTACAATCTTTTTTTTGAACTGAAGCAAGAAAATGCACGAATTTTTTTTGACCGAAAAAATACGGCAGCACCGATTGGTGCTGCCGTAGCACTTATGTCCTTGTGTATGAGTGTTATTCAGCGGTCTTGCTAGGCTTGCTGCCGATAAGTGCATAGAATAACATGTAGGCCAGCATGGCGATAACCAGCCAGTAGCTCTGGATGTCACCCACTTTATCAGCCAGGAAACTCTGGATGAGAGGCATCACGCCACCTCCGACAACCATGGTCATGAACAGACCGGATGCGGCAGCGGTGAATTTGCCCAAACCCTCGGTGGCGAGGTTAAATACAACACCCCACATGACTGATGTGCAGATACCGCAAAGGATAATGAACAGAACCTTGACGGGTACTTCAGCACCCTTGAGCGTCATCTTGATGCTCTCGGGCATGAAGATGGCAATAAGCAGGAGGATGATAGCCAATGAGGTTGTGAAGACAAGCTGCGTTCTCGGGGACACTTTGCCTGAAATAAGCGAACTGCTGAAACGACCTATCAACATGAGCAGCCAATAGATGCCTGCGATAGTTCCGGCAATGGGAGCACTTCCCAGCACACCGCCCTCAGCAACTGGTTCAGTAAGGTAGAACAAAAGCTGTCCGGGAATACCTACTTCGATACCTACATAGAAGAAAATGGCAATGATGCCAAGCACCAGGTGACGGAAACTGAGAGCGCCTTTCACGCCTTCCACAACATTTTGGGCTTCGGTCTTGGGCTCTTGCAGTTTCGTGAAGTAAATGATGGCAAATGAGACAAGGAAGATGCCCATTGCAATGAACAGCAACGGCTGAACCGACTCCATGGTCGTCTTCTCGGTTGTTTCACCCACGAGCATACCCACGAGCATAGGAGTTAACGTGGCTGCCAGAGAGTTAAGAGAACCACCGGTCTGGATGAGCTGGTTGCCACGATTACCGCCACCGCCCAACTGGTTGAGCATAGGATTGACAACTGTGTTGAGGATGCACACACAGAAACCGCAGATGAAGGCACCAAACAGATAGATGACGTAGGTGCTGATATCACTGGCGCTCAATGTGCTGGACACGTACTGGACAGCCATGCCGATAAAGCCGAGTGCCAGGGCTACAAGGGCCGTTTTCTTGTAGCCGATCTTTGTGATGAGGATACCTGCTGGGATACCCATGAACAGATAGGCGGCAAAATTCATCATGTTGCCCATCATACCTGCCCATTCGTAATGGTCATCCCAGATGGTGCCAAAAGGCGCTGCCATGTTAGTTACAAACGAAATCATGGCAAAGAGGAACATCATGGCAATGATTGACACGAGTGCTCCGTTTTTCTTTTCTTTTGTCATCTTGATTTTGATTATTTGTTAATAATTGTTGATTTCTGTCATAATTTCGGCAAAAATACGACATATTTTCCAAAAAGCCGTATTCTGTCGGGATTTTTTTGCCAAATCTTAATATTCTCTTGCTCCGAAAATGGCAGTGCCGATGCGCACTAATGTTGCGCCGTATTTGACGGCGACCTGCCAGTCGTCACTCATGCCCATACTCAAGTGGTTGAAATCCTCACTCTCGTCAAACGGGCCGTCCTTCAACGTCAGGTAAGTGCGGCGCACGAGGTCAAACTCTCTTGCCACCTGCTCCATGTCGTCGGTGAGCGATGCCATTGCCATCACGCCGCACACATGAATATGCGGATAACAAGTCAACTCTCCAGATTCACCGGCCTCGAGCACCTCTTCAATGCTGAAACCGCTCTTGGTTTCTTCCTGTGCCACATGCAATTGCAGTAGCACATCCACAGTGCGATCAATGCGTGCCGCCTCTTCCTCAATGAGCTTGAGCAAACTGATGCTGTCCACACTCTCAATCACGCTTACATAGGGCATGATGGCTCGAACCTTGTTCTTCTGCAAGTGACCGAGAAAATGCCACCGGATGTCGTTTGGCAGATGAGGTGCTTTAGCAACAAGTTCTTGGGCGCGGTTCTCTCCAAAAAGCCTTTGCCCGGCATCATACGCCTCTTGCAATGCCTCAACAGGATGGAATTTTGAGACTGCCACAAGCTCCACGTTTTCAGGAAGCTTCGATTTGACCTTTTCAAGGTTTTCTTTAATATTTCCCATCTCGTGATCAGTCGTTTTAGTCTTTAGCTTTCTGACGTGCTTCGCGATCGGCACGAGTCTCATTGAGGTCAGCTGGGAAGACGTCCATGAGAGGGGTCTCGGTTATTGACGCGATCTCAAAGTCGGCCATCGTGTCGTGCATCCCTTCCAAGAACGTGGCTAACGCACCCTTGAAATCACTGGCTTGCACGAGCTGGAAACTGGCGGTGCGTTTCTCGACGGCAGTCTTCTCGTCGATGGTGATGAAGTTGGTTTTCACCTTGTACCAGCGGTCGCCGGTTTCATTATAGAATATGTCGCTTAACTTAACTCGCTTAACGGTGTCAACACTGAATTCTCCCGAGATGAATGGTTGCATCTTGTCGGTGATGCGTGCCTCGGCTTCGGTAAACGACAGCGCGTCAACAAGATAAACCTCAGAAACAGTTTTGAGCACACCGTTCTCCATCATGCGGTCAAATTTTACTTTGCATTCAAACCACTGTGACATAGATATTTAATTTTATAGTTTTAAAGTGATGATTTAATTTTGTTATCTGAAATCTCACAAATGCGCTACTTGCCAGTTGGCAAGTGCCGTATTGCTACATTCTGGACTTCAATCTGATTGGCATTCCAAACCGAATGCTTACATTAAAGTTCTTCTTGAAATTTGCTCCTCCATTGCTTGGTTGATGAGCTGTTTGCGTGCGATGTAATACTCTTGAACGAAGCGTTGCATCACTACATCAACGGGCTCTATTTCACGTCCCTTGAGCAGGCTGGAGGCTTGCCCGATTTCCAGTTCCCCGTTCTCGATGTCTCCTTCGAAGATGCCGGTGCGGGTTTTGCCAAGTCCAATCAGCTCAAGCAATTCTTCTTCGGTGGCGCCACGGTTCTCGGCCTCTTGTATGGTGTTCTGGAAACTATTCTTCACCAGTCGTGTGGGGGATAATTTCCTGAAATGGAGCAGGGTAGAGCCTTCATCCAGGTTGAGGCACAAACGTTTAAAATTCTCATGTGCCGAACTCTCTTGAGTCAACGCAAACAAGGTGCCTATCTGCACACCGTCGGCACCCATGGCTTCAACAGCCAGCATGGCATCACCGGTAGCAATGCCGCCAGCCGCGATGAGAGGCAGATTGGTGGCACGGCGAACAGCAGGAATCAGGCACATCGTCGTCGTCTCTTCTTTGCCATTGTGGCCACCCGCCTCAAAGCCCTCAGCAACAACAGCGTCAACACCGGCTGCTTCACACTTGACGGCAAAAGCTGATGACGACACAACGTGGGCCACCTTGATCTTGTGGTCATGGAGCCAGCCAGTCCATTTTTTGGGGCTTCCGGCCGAAGTGAACACCACGGGAACCTTTTGCTCGGCGATGACCTCCATCAGTTCGGCGGCTTGCGGACGCATCAGTGGCACGTTCACGCCAAAAGTGTAGCATGTCGCCTCGCGGCACTTAATGATGTGTTCACGCAGCACCTCAGGGGTCATTGAGCCGGCACCAATCAGTCCCAAACCGCCTGCATTACTTACGGCAGCAGCGAGTTCCCACCCGCTGCACCACACCATGCCGCCTGAAATCACTGGATAGTCGATGTCAAACAGCTCGGTGATTCGAGATAACATTGCCATGATGTCTTCCTCTTCTTCTTTTAGATGATACCAAATGCAACGTCCATCATCTGGGTGAAGTTGTTCTGACGTTCCTCGGCGGTCGTCACCTCACCAGTAATCAGTGAGTCGCTGATGGTGCACATGCACAGGGCACGGGCACCGCTGCGGGCGGCATTCATGTAGAGTGCGGGTGCTTCCATCTCAACAGCCAGAACACCCATCTTCTGCCATTGGTCGGTGTCAGGGCTGTCATCGTAGAAGGTGTCTGATGAATACACATTGCCTACCTTGTAACGATAACCCAGTTCCTCGGCCTTCTCGACAGCAGCACGGAGCAAGTCAAAGTCTGCAATCGGGGCATAGGTGCCGGGAAGACGGAATTGCTCAGCATAGGCGCTATTGGTGCAGGCACCCATGGCCATCACCAGGTCACCGATGTGCAGGTCTGGGTGCATCGAGCCAGCTGAACCCACTCGGATGATGGTCTTCACATCGTAGAAGTTGAACAACTCATAGGAGTAGATGCCAATTGAGGGAATACCCATGCCATGGCCCTGGACCGAAATGCGTTTGCCTTTGTACATGCCGGTATAGCCCAGCATGCCGCGCACCTGGTTATAGAGCGTGGGGTTCTCCAGATAGCGTTCAGCCATCAACTTGGCGCGCAAGGGGTCGCCGGCCATAATCACTGTGGGTGCAATCTCGCCATATTTGGCACCGATGTGCGGAGTAGGTGTTTTGTCTGCCATAATAGTATTTGTTTTTAGATTTGTTTTAATGTGATTAACTGCAAAGGTAAGGAGTTTTTCCCACATTTGCCAAATAACGTCCAATTATTTTCCTTAGTCAAGTGAAAATTGCTCTTGAACCGAGTGAATCCATATCAAGGACCTGCCAAGTTCAATCAGTTGCCCTCTCAGGTTTTTGTGGGGCATGTTACCTGTGTTAGACCATTAAAACTGTCTCGTTCTTTGCCGATTCAGAATTTTTTTTGTACCTTTGCCGCAGATTGACTGTAAGAATCTGTTTCTAAGGATGTCGCTTTGGCTTGATTTATCTTTGAACAAAACCGACATCGTCAGGGGCAGTTTTTTCATCTGATAATTAACAGAACCGATAAACATTAATAATGAACATGAAAAAAAGATTAACACATGTGTTGGTGTCATTGATGTCATTGGCATTGCCATTGTGCGCTAACGCATCCAACCTATTGACCGTTTTTGATAATGGTGATGAACTCAGTAATACTAGCCCGATAAATCTTGTCTATATGGACGAGGTGGGAACAAGATGCCAGGTGATCTTTCCTGCCGAAGCTCTCGCCGAGATGAATGGTGAAGTTATCAACTCGATGACTTTCTATCTCACCGATGAAGGCATTACGTTCACTGGAGGCAAGGTGCGCGTATCAGTTGCCGAAACCGACCGCACCACTTTTCCCAATCAATATATCACAGACGGACTCGTTCAGGTGGCAAACATCACTTTTGTTGCTGGAACCCAACAACTGGTTATCAATTTTGACTCGCCTTTCCTGTATCTGGGTGGCAATCTTGTGTTGGACACTTATGTCGAAGAGGCTGCGATAGAGAGTTACAGCCTGTTTAGGGGATTCCGCCCTGAGAATTACTCCACCAGGACCCGTGGTGAGGTATACAAGTTCATCCCAATGACAACGTTTAACTATGGTGTCGATGATGAGTATGCTGCCAAAGTCTTGCCTCGCGAGGTGACTTTCAACACCACCCGTGTCAATCGACAGGACATCCAGACTGTGACCTTGAAGAATGTGGGCACTAAGCCTTTTACGCCTGCATTCCAGACGGTTGCTCCTTTTGGTGTGACCCCTCCCAATATCGTGCTTGCGGCAGGTGAGTCGGTCGAGGTGCCTGTGACCTTCAATCCACAAGACGTTGGCGACCACAATGGCATGCTCAACATCGACTGTGGCCCGGCAGGGACATTGAACGTGCCGCTTTATGGCCATGCGACGCAGGCTGCTCACGACCTCGTTGTCTGCGATACGGTAGACGTAGTGGATTATGCGAGCTTCGTGCCCATTTATGGTCTTGATATTGATATTATCAATACCGAGGGGCAGATGATTTATCCGGCCCATATGCTTACCGAGATGGTTGGACATGAGATTCTCGCTCTGCGCTTCCACACTTATCAGAACGTTGAAATGGATGGTGGTGTCATTGAACTGTCATTCAAGGTCGTTGAGGATACCGCTTTCACATGGACAGCTCTGGTTACCGACTTGCAGGCAGTAGCAACGGTCACTCCGGTATTTGGAGGCACTGACTTAGTCTTCGACCTACTTGAACCATTCGAATACAATGGCGGCAATCTGCTGGTGGACTGCAAAGTGATTGAGGCCGGTATCACTAATTATCATCAGACCTTCTTCTATGGTGTTCCCCAGGAATATAACTGCAGCCTCTACAAGTCGTTATGGTTTGGCAGCACGTTCGACATTGAGTACGTTCCTTTCCTGCCAATGGCCACATTCTCTTATGCCAGTGATGAACAATCTGAGATACTGCGCGGCGATGTGAACTTAGACGGAAACGTTGACATCAATGATGTGACAGTTTTGATTGACATTTTGCTTGGTGGGGGAGAAGCGCCTGTTCAAGCCGATTGTGACCTGAGTGATGGCGTCAGCATCGACGATGTGACGGTCCTCATCGACTACCTCTTGGCTGGCACTTGGTAAAAACCTCGTTAAGAAACTAAAAACAAAATGATCGGGTAGGGCTTTTTGAGTTCTGCCCGATATTTTGTTGACCAAAATCGGTGAGTTTTAGCGCCAGTTGCGAAATAATGAGTACCTTTGCGGCCATAATTAGCGAATTAGGTTATGATTAAGATTGATCCGAAGAGAAAATTATGGCAGGAAGTATTGGCTTATGTCCTGCTCACCGTGGGTAGTTTGCTGTTTGCCGTCGGCGACGTGATGTTTGTGAACCCTTACCTGATGGCCCCTGGCGGCACTTATGGTCTTTCTAACGTGTTCAACACGCTTTGGCCGTGGAAAATTTCTTTCTATGCCATCTGCATGGATATTCCCCTGCTCATCATCGGAACATGGATACTTGGTCCCAAGTTTGGCATCAAGACCATCGTTTCCACTGCCTTGATTTTCTTGTTCACATTTGTGCTAGAGAGCTGGTGGGGCTACAATCCTGTCATTCTCGACGGTGCTATTGTTAAGACGGTTGCTCCCGATATGGTCAAGTCAATGGTCGAGATTCCTCATCACGGCGGTTGGTTCCGACCCGATTATTTCCTCAACACTGTTGTCGCTGGCATCATCTACGGTGTGGCCATCGGTCTGATTTTCCGCTCGGGAGCTACCAGTGGCGGTTCTGACATCATCTCGATGATCATTCACAAGTACACCAAGATTTCGTTGGGTACTCTCGTCATGATTGTTGACGGAATCATCACCCTGAGCACCCTTATCGCTTTTGGTGACATTCGCCTGCCCATCTACTCCATTATCATTATCTTTATCGAGGGTAAGGTCATCGACCTCGTTGTTGATGGCATGAAGACCTATAAAACCATGTTTATCGTCACCGACAAAGCCGAAGCCGTGCGCGACTATATCATCAATGACATCAAGCGAGGCGGCACGCTCATTTCCGGAACAGGTCTTTACAAGGGCACAGAACGCAATATGCTTTATGTCACCCTTGACCGCTCCGACATGATCAAGCTGCGCTCAGTTCTCTATCACATCGATGAGCACGCTTTCGTCAACATCCTGGAGAGCTCCGAAATCCTGGGTGAGGGCTTCCGCCGCCTCCCCCACGAGTAAAAAGAATGTTTCATTCCATTCAAGAATCAGCTATCTAGCTGTTTGTAAAGATTGGATCATTTTAATCCACATGCGGTTGGTTTACCATTACGGCAAATCAACCGCGTTTCATAGTATTACAAATGTAACTAAATAACAGTTGCCACCCAAATGATATTACAAGACTCTTGCCTAAATCTTCGATAGCAGATTAAATGAGTACTTTGCGACAGATTTTGGCGGCGAAAACGTAAAAAAAATATACACTTTTGGACGAAAAGCCAGGATATCGTTCATTTTTATGGATCGTAACTTGTTTCTCATAATTATGCTCATTATCTTTGCCGCAAACTATAATAAGTTAGAATTATGAAAAAGAAAGAATTTGAGAACCTCGGAAAGGATGAACTCTTTGAAGAGATCAAGGCTGAAAATGTTCAAAAAGCAAAATACGATTTAATAATTGGCATCGTGTGTGGTCTATTGTTCTTGGCAATAATTATTTTTGATTTGTATTTCTTCTTTACTAAGGGAGATTCCCTGTCATTTGTAATATTGTCCGGCATTTTCTTGGTGATGTCTCTTGAAAAGATACTTTTTTCTGTAATCGCTAAAAAGCTAATTAAAGCTGAGAATGCAGAGGAATTATTGAGTCGGTATGATGCCTACACAAACAGACTTCGCAAATTCCTCCCATTCATTGTCGTTCTCGCCCTGTTCCTGATCGGATATGTGATTTACCACATGATAACAGAGACCAACATCGAGCGGTTCGGAGTCGTCCTTTTTTGGCTGACAATAACAGTCCTTGTGTTGTGCTTTATCTTCTTGTTGATGATGATTATTCCAATGAAAGGAAATGTCAAGGATGTTGGTTGGAAAGATAATTCAATCGAGCGTCTGCGAGAACTTGTAGAACAGGAGAAACAAGACACCTTATAGCGCTTAGATTAAAGCCCCGTACAAAGGGAGGGATTCTTTCTCCGTTGTCGCAGCAAAGCGACCTGAAGATTGATGGCTTGGTGAAAGCATCAAGGGCGGTCGGGATTCACTTCGTGCATCCCTCTGCGCCCCGGCGGGGCGCTACAAGTTGAATGAACGGCACTGGCGTGCCTCTTGTTTCATTTCTTTGTGCCAGTGCTTTGAGCAAGCTCAAGCCCCCGCACAAAAAAATGAAACGATTAAGAGACATCTCTTAATCGTTCATTCAACTTGTGCGGAAAGGGAGGGATTCGAACCCACGGTACGCAAAGCGTACAACGGTTTTCGAGACCGCCCCGATCGACCACTCCGGCACCTTTCCAGTCTTGCTTGCGGGTTTAATTCCGAAAGCGGGTGCAAAGTTATGGCGAATTTTTGACCTGACAAAATATTTTTAGAGGTTTTTCAGCCCCTCGATGGTTTTGATGGGGTCATCGGCACCGAAGACATAGCTGCCTGCGACAAGTATGTCTGCTCCCGCTTCAGCCAGTTGAGTGCCGGTGATGTCATTGACACCGCCGTCAATCTCGATTTCAGCATGGCTGCCGTTGAGGGTGATGAGCTGGCGCAACTCGCGAACCTTGTTCAGCGTTTGCACGATAAACTTCTGACCGCCAAATCCTGGGTTGACCGACATGAGAAGCACGAGATCAACGTCACAGATGATGTCTTTCAACATTGCCACAGGTGTCGCAGGATTAAGCGACACACCTGCCAGCATTCCCGCATCGTGAATCTGTTGAACCACGCGATTGAGATGAATGCATGCCTCCTGATGTACGGTCATGATAGAGGCACCGCAGTCACGCACTTGGGGGATGAACTTTTGTGGCTCAACAATCATCAGGTGGACGTCAAGTGGTTTTTGGCACAGACGCTGAACTTGTTTGATGACGGGAAATCCAAATGAGATATTGGGCACGAACACGCCGTCCATCACGTCAAGATGCAGCAGGTCGGCTTCGCTGCGGTTAATCATGTCAATGTCCTTGGCAAGATTGCCAAAGTCGGCTGACAACAGGGAGGGGGATACTTTCATAATAGTTAAGAGTGAGAAGTGAGGAGTTAGGAGTTGGTTTCTACTTGTTTGGAAGCGGGCGCTTGCGGATAGCCTGGTAGGCCAGGAAAAGGATGATGAAGATGGCGAGGGCGTAGCCTGCCCACGACAGATAACGGTTGTAGTGCTCCAGTTGTGCCAGCAGTTCCTGCTCGGGGAAATGCAGGCTCAGCCAGTAGCCAAGACCAGCTAGAACCACGTTCCAGATACCAGCGCCTAGTGCAGTGAACAGCGCAAAAGTGCCAAAGTTCATGCGCGACAAGCCGGCGGGGATGGAGATGAGTTGGCGGATGGCGGGTATCAAACGGCCCAGGAAGGTCGAGATGGCGCCATGGCGGTCGAAGTAGGCCTCGGCCTTCTGAACCTTTTCAGCATCGATGAGGCACATGTGGCCGATGCGGCTGTTAGCGAAGGCATAGACCACAGGCCGCCCGATAAGCAGCGACAGCACATAGTTGATGACGGCTCCAATCAGCGCGCCCAGCGTGGCGACAACAACAATCATCAATATGTTCATGTCCCCGTTGCGCGCTGCGAAATAGGCCGCAGGAGGTATCACCACCTCGCTGGGGAAGGGGATGAAAGAACTCTCAATGGCCATCAGCAGCAGGATGGTGCCATAGGTCAAGTGCTCCTTGTACCAGTTATATATCGTCACAATGTCGTGAGGCATGTACACCAGGATGGCGACCGCAGCAGCCACCAACACCACTAGAATCACAATCAGTTGTATCGTATCCTTTTTCATATCAAGTCACAAAAGTAGTGTAAAGCGAATGAAATGCCAAATTTTTGAGCAATTATGCATTAGTTACTTGGCAAGGGTGAGTATCATCTCACAGTTCTGGCAATCGCAGATGACCTTCAATAGTGTGTTACCCGTTTTCAAGAAAAGGTCGTGGGGGAGGCGAGTGGCGTTTTTGCCTTTGAGGCAGGCGCCGAGTTGGCGGCGCAGGCAGTAACGGGTGTGCATCAGCGGCGTGGAAGCTGTTGCGGGTGTTCCCGCTTCAAGCGCGAGTGTGATATCGGTCACACCATGATCGCGGTAAAGCTGCTCGGCCAAGCGGTTGGCTACATTGTCGGCGGGCACTAACTTGTGAGTCGGGAAGGGAACTGAAATATCCTCGGGGCGACGTCTTGCCACCGGTCGGGTGATGTCATGGGTGCGGTTGAGCAGTTCGATGGTCTCACGGCGAATTCTAGCCAACAGCGAGGCAGGAATGAAGGTGTCGCCAGGCACTTGGGCCTCATGCAGTCGATAAATGGTGCCTCCCAGTTTCCCTAACTCGGCGATTTGACGTTCAGTTTGAGGTTTTGCAGCGGTTTGCAGATCACACTCCACTGTGTGCGTGACACGGTTGCCTCGCTCATCTTTGAGTGTAAGTACCAATAAACCATTAAGATAACGCAGTTCGGCATCCATAGTAATGGTTCGTGTCGCTGTCGGTTTGGACAACTGGTCATTGAAGGCTTTATCGGCAGTTCGATAGATATGGGACCCCCGAGCAATGTCGGCGCGTTCCCTTAGCAACACAGTGCCTTGGCCAATGACTCGGTTGATCCTCGCTCCTGCATAATTGCCTTGAGCATCGGTGAAACTCAAGCCGTCGCCGTTAGCGAGAGTGATTTTTGTTTCAATGGCCAGTGTGTTGCCATTGCAACGCAGGGCGCGGCCCAGATATTCGCCTTGTGACTTCGGCGTGTCGATCGAAGCCATAGCGGTGCCGTCAGTCGGGCGGCGCTTATCAAGGAAGTAGTGTGTGAAGCCTCGATTGAAACTCTTCTCGAGCGCTGGGTCGAATGTCAGTTCCACTGTGCCGTTTGAGGCGCGGCAGTAGCGGTCGGGATAACGGTTGATGACCTTGTCGATGGCGCGGCGGTAATAGGCGACCACGTTCTTGACGTAGGCCATGTCCTTAAGACGTCCCTCGATTTTGAATGACGAAACACCAGCAGACATCATCTGCTCCAGGCGGTCATGCTGTGCCAAATCACGCAATGACAACAGGTGCTTACCCTCGACCAAGACACGACCTTGACCATTCACCAGGTCATAGGGCAGGCGGCACAGTTGGGCACACTTGCCACGGTTAGCGCTGCGGCCTTTCAACACTTGGCTGATGGCACAACGGCCGCTGTAGCTCACGCACAAAGCACCATGGACAAAGGCTTCGAGCGGCACAGTGGTCACCTTGCGGATGTCGGAAATCTCCTCAAGGGTGAGCTCGCGTGCCATGACCAACTGTGAAAACCCGAGTGCTTCAAGAAATCGAGCCTTGTCGGGCGTGCGCAGGTCGCATTGTGTGCTGGCATGCAGGGCAATGGGGGGCAGGTCGAGACGCAATAGTCCCAAATCCTGGACGATGAGCGCATCCACGCCGATTCGGTACAACTCGTGAACTAATTGTTCTACCTCAATCAGTTCATCATTATAAATAAGCGTGTTGACTGTGGCATAGATTTTGGCACCGAACTGATGGGCATAGTCGCAAGCGCGGCGTACATCCTCGATGCTGTTGGTGGCATCAGCGCGAGCTCCATGATGGGACGCACCCATATAGACCGCATCGGCGCCATGGTCGATAGCGGCAATAGCAATGTCGGCGTCGCGTGCGGGCGCCAGCAGTTCTATGGGAGTGGGCTTGCTCAAATGTTGAGTGTGAACGAGTCGGCGTCACGCCAAGCAGGGAATTTCTCACGGAACTGTGCCAGCTGTGCGGGCGACAGATCGGCGGTAATCACGGGACTTGTCATGCGTTGGGCAATGACTTTGCCCTTGAAGTCGATGACAAGCGATGAACCCTCAGGGTACTCAACGCCAGCAGGATCGGTGCCGCAGCGGTTCACACCACACACAAAGCATTCGTTCTCCATCGCGCGGGCGGCAAGCAGCGTGCGCCACACTTTTTCACGTGACTTGGGCCAGTTGGCGATAACCACCAGCAGGTCGTAGTTGTTATTCACGTTGCGGCAGAAGACAGGGAAGCGCAGATCGTAGCACACTACCAGTTTGATGTTGAAACCGCGGAAGCGCACAATGGGCGCTGCGGTCAGGCCGCGGTTGAATACCTTGTCCTCGCCACCAAAAGAGAACAGATGGCGCTTGTCGTAGTAGGTTTCATCACCGTTTGGCTCAATGAAGAAAGCGCGGTTGTAGAGCTGTGCAGCGGTGTTGGCCAGGAAACTGCCGATGATGCCCACATGATATTCGGCAGCCAGTTTGCGCAGCATGTGCAGCGTGTCACCGCTGTTCCACTCGGCGACAGCCGCTGCCTGTTCGCGGTCTCCTGTCATGAATCCTGTGGTGAACAGCTCGGGCAGGATGACCAGATCAGTGTCATCGGGCATATTGCGCAAGTTGCGCTTCAGTTGTTCGAGGTTGGCATCACGGTCGCCCCAGACGATGTCGTCCTCAATGAGCGTAACGCGCAGGTTGCGTGAAATCATCTTTTTAGCGTTGAATTATTGAGACACAAACACTTGCGCCTCGGTTGTATCAGTGTCAGTCTGTATCGTGGCTACTGCCACGGCCGTTAATCACTCCAGTCCAGTGACGAAATTTTCGGGGTATCGTCCATGGAATGGCTGGAAATACCTCTTGATGCGCAACAGATCGGCATCAGCATCATCACTCAGCTCAAACTCTTTGTCAATGCAAACCACCTTGTCTTTGTAGTCAAAGTAGGCGAGAATCAACGGCACACCGGCATCGCGTGCCATGAAGATGGCGCCCTTGTGCCAATTGGGATTGGGGCTGCGGGTGCCTTCGGGTGTGACACCGATGGCGAGCTTAGGTGTGGTGTTGAATGCATTGACGATCGATTGCGTCAAGTTGCCGTGCTGGCGGCGGTTCACGGGAATGCCACCCAAGCCACGCAGCAGATATCCCAGCGGGAAGAAGAACCAGGTGTCCTTCATTAGGAACCCGGCTTTCAAACCTGCCGAGTGGATGGCCAACTCTCCGAGGATGAAGTCCCAATTGCTGGTGTGGGGTGCAATGACGATGATGCATTTGTCGGGCATCGTCAAGTTGACCTTAAAAGTCCAACCAGCTTTTTTCAGTATCCAGCCAGAGAGGTTCATTGTGTAAAGGAATTGTTATTTGTTGGAGGGCATGAGTTGATTCATGCGCTTGGCAATGTTCTCCACCTCGCCGCGGAAGTACTCACTCAGTTCCTTCTCACACTGCTTGAAGAATGCGCGACGGGCCTTGTTATACTCCTTGCGGTTGGCAAAGTCCTTCACCTTCTTGTCGAACTTATTGCTCACGCGGTTGATGGCTTCCTGTTGCAGCAGAGCGGTGTCGATAATAATGCTGTCCCACTCTTCGAGTTTTCCCTCGCCAAATGCTGATTCTGCAAAGATGCACTCGCCTGCGATGTCGCCACAGGCATTCTGGATAGCTTTCTTGATATGTCTTTTACTTGCCATAATAAATTAAAGGTTTTTACAAAT
>JAEEGI010005550.1_pt1 | contig 29024 bp, 33 predicted proteins | sample 8958751 | NCBI WGS metagenome assembly JAEEGI01 (sample SAMN16246545, study PRJNA631951) | gut metagenome | biome: gut microbiome; feature: rumen; material: KS-attached | host: Bos | place: Iran: Karaj | collected 2018-10 | reverse complement strand
GCTGGCGCATCCGTCTGGCTGGCAGCGACTTGATGATGCTGCCGTCGAGTCACGTCTATCATTTGGGCGGTGGCAGTCTGCCGAAAGGCAACCCCAGGAAGACGTATCTGAACTTCCGCAACAACTTGCTGCTGTTGCACAAGAACCTGCCCCATGACGAGGGCAAGAAAATGCTGATCGTCCGCCGATTGATGGACGCGTTGGCCTTTGGCATGGCCGTGGCCAAATTCCACTTCGGTGACGCGTGGGCCATCATCCGCGCCCACTTTGACTATCGCAAGATGCGTTCGCGCTACACCAGCCAGCCCTCTGTCAACCTGCTCAAGCAACTGCCCGAGGAACGCGTCAACATCATCACCGCCCACTACCTGCGTGGCGTAAAACTGTTCACTCAACTGAAAATCAAGTATTAAGAATCTCTAAACGACAAATAACAATGAGAAAGCTTGGATTTGGACTCATGCGTCTCCCGTTGGTCAACCCCGATGACCAGTCGAGCATTGACATCGAGAAGTTTAAAGAGATGGCCGACAAGTACATCGAGCGCGGTTTCACCTACTTTGACACCGCCTATCCTTATCATGGTGGCAAGAGTGAGGAGGCCCTGCGCGAGGCAGTAGTGAAACGCTATCCCCGTGAAGCATTCACGGTCACCAGCAAGATGCCCGTGTGGGCCATCAATGAGGAGGCTGACCTTGAGCGCATCTTCAATGAGCAGTTGGAGCGTTGCGGCGTGGAGTATTTTGACTACTACTGGTTGCATGCCCTCAATTACGAGCGTGTCGAGGCGATGGAACGCATGGACGGATGGGGCTTTATCGCCCGCAAGAAGGCCGAGGGCCGTATCCGTCACATCGGGTTCTCGTTCCACGACGACTCGGCGCTGCTGGCCCAAATCCTTGAAAAGCACCCCGAGGCCGAGTTTGTCCAGTTGCAGATCAACTACCTCGACTGGGACAGTCCTGCCATCGAGAGCAAGACGTGCTATGACTTGTGTACCCAGCACGGCAAGCCCGTCATTGTGATGGAGCCTGTCAAGGGAGGTTCGCTGGCGCGTGTCCCCGAGCAGGTAGAGCGCCTGTTCAAGGACTATAATCCCGATGCCAGTGTCGCTTCATGGGCTATCCGTTACTGTGCCTCGTTGCCCAATGTGCTGACCGTGCTGAGCGGCATGAGCAACATGGAACAGTTGGACGATAACACTTCATATATGCAGGACTTCCAGCCCCTGAACGATGAGGAGCAGGCAATTATCGCCCATGCCAAGGAGATAATCCGCGAGTCTATCGCTATCCCTTGCACGGCCTGCCATTACTGCAGTGAAGGCTGTCCGCAGCAGATTGCCATCCCAGAGTACTTCAGCCTATATAATGCGGCGCAGCAGTTCTCGGACCAGCGCAGCAACAGCAAACTCTATTACGACCTGCTCGCCAAGAACCACGGCCGTGCCAGCGAGTGCCTCGAATGCGGCCAGTGCGAGGCTCAGTGTCCGCAGCACATCGACATCATCGACAACCTGAAACTTGTCGCCCAGGCCTTCGAGAAGTGAACAGTCAAAATTAGATAATTTCTTGATTTCAGTGCATTTGCAACTGATTTCTAAAAAACTAACAATATGAAAAGAGAATCATTGTCAATCATTTTGGCCTGCTGCGCGCTGGCACTGGTTGCGCAGGATGGCATCCGGGTGAACTATAAGGGTGCAAATCCCACGATCAGCGACTTTGTAACAGCCTTCGTTACCTCAAGCGACAATGTCGATGAAGAAGACTGCTGTGCCGATGAAGCGTTCAATGCCATCGGCTATGTATGGGAAAAATATCAGAAAGGCATTCCCCTGGAGGAGGGTCAGACGTTAACTCTCGACGAAAAAAACGGCTTTGTGCTCTATGAGTCACGATCGGAGTATGATTCAACCGAAAACTTAGTGAGGATGGAAATGTGCTACTGGAACGAGAGTGATGGAAAGCACAAACTCTTTGCCTATAGCGTATGGTGCTTTACAAATGGCAAGCCCAGTATGGGACAGTTTGACGGCATTACTTTCTTCCGCTACGACAATGTCACAAAAAAGATGTACATGTGCGACCCTCCAGGCTTCGAAGTGGAATATTTCAATACTTCCTACGCTCTGCCACGCACTGGCAAGGACATCATTGTCACATCGTGGGACGACAGCGGCAAGAAGGAGAGAACGCTGAAGTGGAATGGACACCGATTCAGTTTTTGAATAATAACTTAGGCAATGATATAGCTGTTGGCCCTGAAAGTTTTTTAATGCGAATTTCGCTAATGAGACTAATTTCACGAAAAAATAAAAATCTATTCGTATAAAATTTGATAAATTCGTGTAATTAGCATTAGCCCCGCAGGGTTTTGGGCCAACTGCTATATCGTTCCGATAACTTATTTACAAAATCAACTTTAATTATTTGAGAACTTGGTACTTTAGCGTTAGGTATTTGTGTTGACTTGCCCACCCTAAAAATGGCACTTGGATTGTAAAAATGGGTTAAAAGTATTGACAAAGGCCCTTGAATGTTGTACTTTTGCATCAAATTGCGATGGTATGCGCTCATGCATACCAACCCAGATAACACAAAATACTAGAAACTAGGGACTAGAAACAAACAACTGTAGTAATGGCTAAAGAAGAAAAGAAAGTACAGAACGAGAACAATGCGGGGGGCAAGGTGTCCTATCCGCTTGGCAAGATCAACTTCATCCTCATGGGCATCTGTTTGCTGCTGATCATCATCGGCTTCTGGCTGATGGCTGGTAGCGCCAATGTGGGCGACACGTTCAACAAGGATATCTTTGAGACTCGCCGTATCACGACAGGTCCCATCATTGCCTTATTGGGCTTTGTACTTATGGCATTTGCCATTATTTACCGCAAGAAGGACAAGCATCAATCCACCGACGATAACGTAGACAAGGAGTAATCATCATGAGTTGGTTAGAGGCATTGATTCTGGGCATTGTCCAGGGTCTGACCGAGTATTTACCCGTGAGCAGCAGTGGCCATCTGGCCATTGGCAGTTACTTGTTCGGGTTAAATGGCGAGGACAATCTGGCATTCACCGTGCTGGTTCATGTGGCCACGGTGCTGAGCACCTTTGTCGTGTTGTGGAGCGAGATTGACTGGATTCTGAAGGGTCTGTTCAAATTCAAGATGAACGACGAGACGCGCTACTTTCTCAACATTCTGGTGTCGATGATTCCCATCGGCATCGTCGGGGTGTTCTTCAAGGACACGGTGGAGGAGATATTCGGCAGCGGATTGCTCATCGTGGGCTGCATGCTGCTGGTGACCGCCGCCCTGCTCATTTTCTCCTATTATGCCAAGCCGCGCCCCAAGTCCAGGATTTCCTGGCGTGACGCACTCATCATCGGCATTGCCCAGGCTTGCGCCGTGATGCCGGGTCTGTCGCGCTCGGGCAGCACCATTGCCACGGGACTGCTGCTGGGCAACAAGAAGGAGTCGCTGGCACAGTTCTCGTTCCTGATGGTTATCCCTCCCATCCTGGGCGAGGCTCTGCTCGATGTGCTCAAGATGGTCAAGGGTGAAGAGGCCTTTGGCAGCATCGAAGCGCTGCCGCTGATTGTAGGCTTTATCGCCGCGTTTGTCGCTGGCTGTCTGGCCTGCAAGTGGATGATCAACATCGTCAAGCGAGGTAAACTGGTGTGGTTCGGCGTATACTGTATCTTCGCCGGCCTGGTGGCCATCGCGCTCTCGCAGCTGATGCCTGCACCTGCAATGTAAATCAGGAGTCTGTAAATAGTGACTAAAACATGCTCAACCCGATAGAAGGCGAAATATTCTGCATTGACAAACCGCTGAGAATGACTTCGTTTGCCGCGGTCAAGAAGGTGCGCGCCGTGCTGCGCACCCACTTGGGCACCCGTCAGGTCAAGGTGGGCCATGCCGGCACGCTCGATCCGTTGGCGACAGGCGTGCTGTTGCTGTGCACCGGCCATGCCACCAAGCGCATCGACGAGTTACAGGCTGGTGTTAAGGAGTATATTGCCGACCTGCGCTTGGGAGCCACCACGCCCAGCTACGACCTGGAGACCGAGGTGGATGCCACCTACGACTGGCAGCACATCGACCGTCCCCTCATCGACCGGGTGCTGAAGGAGCAGTTCACGGGGAGCATCGAGCAAGTGCCGCCCTCGTTCTCGGCCTGCAAAATCGATGGCAAGCCGGCTTACAAACTGGCCCGCAAGGGGCAGGATGTGGAAATCCGTCCCAAGACCCTCGTCATCGATGAGATTGAGGTGATCCAGTGCGGCTTGCCCGAACAACCTACCCTGCAGTTGCGTGTGGTCTGCAGCAAGGGGACCTATATCCGCGCCCTGGCCCGCGACATTGGCGAGGCATTGGGCAGCGGAGCCCACTTGACGGGCCTGCGCCGCACCCGCGTGGGTGACATCACCATTGACCAGTGTCTCACGCTGGAGGCCTTGGTAGAACGCCTTGACAACGAGACCTATGTCTCGCCCGAGCAGGCTGCCGCCGAGCGGTTGGAACGCGAGCGCCAGGAGAACCGTGAGCGTGCTGCACGCCAAAAAGCCGAGCGCGCTGCCCGGCATCAGGCCAACGCCCCCAAGTGTGATGCCCCACCGCGCCGCACATCGCAGATCAAGTGAAAGCAATCAATGAACTAACGAATAGAGACTAAGGACTAAAGACTTAATAATATGAAACTTTCAGAATTTAATACTCAGATGCCCGAGGAGCTCATCGCCTCGCATCCCGTTCCCGTCCGTGACGAGTCCCGACTGATGGTGTTGCACAAGCGCAGCAACCAGATCGAGCACCGGGTGTTCAAGGAAATATTGGAGTACTTCAGCCCCCATGACATGTTTGTGTTCAACGACACGCAGGTGTTTCCCGCCAAACTGTTCGGCAACAAGGAGAAGACCGGCGCCCGCATCGAGGTGTTCCTGCTGCGTGAACTCAACCCCAATAACAAGCTGTGGGACGTGCTCGTGGAGCCGGCTCGCAAAATCCGCATCGGCAACAAGTTGTACTTTGGTCTTGACGACTCGATGGTGGCCGAGGTAATCGACAACACCACCTCGCGTGGCCGCACGCTGCGTTTCCTCTACGACGGCGACCATGACCAGTTCAAGAAGGACCTGTACAACCTGGGTAACACGCCGTTGCCCTATTACATCTCCCGTGACCCTGAGCCCGAGGATGCCGAGCGCTACCAGACCATCTATGCCAGCAAGGAGGGTGCCGTGGTGGCTCCCGCCGCAGGTCTGCACTTCTCGCGCGAGTTGATGCGCCGCATGGAGATCCGCGACATCGAGAGCGACTTCATCACCATGCACATCAGCCTGGGCAGTTACCGTGACATCGACGTCGAGGACCTGACCAAGCACCGCATGGACAGCGAGGAGATGGACGTCAGCGTTCAGCTGGCCGAGAAGGTCAACGCCCTGCGCGACGGTGGCAACAAGGTGTGCGCCATCGGCACGTCGGTGCTGCGCGCCTTTGAGACCTGCGTGGGCATGAACGGCCACATCAAGCCCTACGGTGGCTGGTCCAACAAGTTCTTGTTCCCGCCCTATGAGTGCACGACCTGTGACGCACTGGTGACCAATTTCCACATGCCTTACTCCATCATGCTGATGGCCCAGGCAGCCTTTGGCGGCTACGAGCAGACGATGAACGCCTACAAGGTGGCCATCGAGGAGAAGTACCGTTTCGGTGCCTACGGCGACGCCATGCTCATCCTCAACGACTAGAAAGCCTAGTCCGTCACCATCATTTAACACAACAATGCCGGCGAGGAATCACTTCCTCGCCGGCATTGTTGTTATTGTGGGGGCTGGACAGACTATTGCCCGCGGGCGTGTTCACGACGTTCTTTGAGCTTCTTCTGGATAATGCTTTCTACCTCAAAGAAGCGGTCTATCTGATTGGTATTGAGCACGGTGGCCAGTTTGTCGATGTACTTCATGCGTATGCCTTGGGCACGCTGCTGCATCTCCATTTTGCGCTTAGCGATGGCAGCGGCATCGCTGCTGGTGCTGGGTTTCAGCGGGGCTTTGCGCGAGGCCCACAGGGCTGCCATTTCCTCGCAGTAGCTGCGGTAGATGGGCTCAAACTTGGCTTTCTGCTCGTCGGTGATGTGCAGCCGGTAAACCAGTTCGCGCACCTTGGCTTGGTACAGGCGCTCGTTGAGCGAACTGTCGGCCATGGCGGCGAGGCTCGTCAGCGCGAGCAGCATGATGATGAGTATCCTCTTGGTAGTTTCCATATGTGATGTCGTTTTAGTATTCCGGAATTTCTTCAATCTCGTAGTAGGTCAATTGTGCAGCCTCTTCATCGGTCAGTGTGTTCAGGAACTCATCGAGCGGGCCGTCGGCTTTCGCCGTGACAGGGATGCTGCTGCCGATATTGTTGTTGACGGCGACACCGATGCCGATGACAAGTAATGCGACAGCCGCAACCGAAGCAGCCATCATGCTCAGGTGCCTGCGACGACGTGCATGGGCATCATGGACGATGGCTTTCTCGGCGGCGCTGTCAACCAGACTGCTGAGGTACTCGGCACGCTCATTGTAAGGTAGCCGTTTCCCTATGTCATTCATTAAATCCGTCATTTCGAGTGCTCTTTGATATACTGCTTCACCCGTTGTGAAGCATAGTGGTAATTGGTCTTCAATGCTGCCACATTCTTGCCGGTGATGCGGGCAATTTCCTCGTAGCTCAACTCATCGTAGTAGCGCAGGTTAAAGGCGATGCGCTGTTGGGTGGGCAAGGTGAGCAGCGCCTGTTGGAACAGGGTCTCCAGCGCATTGCCGTCGAGTACCGATTCGGCTTGCAGCTTGCCGATGAGTTTTTCCTCCAGTGAGTCGATGCTCTGGAAGATGCGCGTCTGCCGCCGCAGGTGCTGCAGCGCCTCGTTGGTGGCGATGCGGTAGAGCCAAGTAGCCAACGACCCCTCGCCCTTGAACGATCCAATACGGCTCAAAACCTTGATGCACGTGTCCTGCAGGACGTCCTCGGCGTCATCATGACCCACTACAATGCGGCGGATGTGCCAGTAGAGCGTCTGCCCGTACTGCTTCATGAGCGCCCTGAATCCCTCGTCTCGGAGCGAGGAGTCAGTGAGCATCTGCTGCAATGTGCTGTCATCGGTCTTGATAGCCATACATTATAATGACGCTAAAAACCGGCAAAAGTTAAATCTGCCCTTAAATTTTCCATCCGGTTTTTAACCTTTTACTCTCTTAGGCATCCATATAGATGTGAACACAACTCTAAAAATCCAGCGATTATGATCGATAAGTCATTGTTAAAATTATTACTCGTTGTCAGTGCTTTCTTTATTGGGTTGAATGCCAATGCCCAGACGTGTGACCCGAGTGGCGAATGCGGTGAGGACACGACGGCAGGCAACTACAACGTTGTGGCCCCTGTCGGGCAGTCTTCGGTCGAGATGATAGAGATGGCCCCGCGCCTTGAGACCCTTGACGGCAAGACGATAGCCCTGGTGGGTGGCTCGTTCATGGCCAGCGTCACTCATGTCGAGCTTAAAAAGCTCATCAAGGAGTATTTCCCGACAGCAACGGTTTACCTCTTGAGCGAGATAGGCTCAGCAGGCCTGTACCCGGGCCCGCGTGTGCAGAAACCGCAGGTCATCCGTTTTCAGGAACGCCTGCGGGAGTATGGCGTTGATGCGGTGATTTCGGGCAACGGTGGCTGTGGCATCTGTACCCCCAAGGAGACCGGCTCCTGCATTGCTGCCGAGTACATCGGCATCCCGTCGGTGATGATTGCCGCTCCGGGATTTGACACGCAGGCCAGGACCACCGCCTACAACAACGGTGTCCCCGTGCTACGTGTGGCGGTTTATCCCGGCGCTTTTGCCTCGCACACCGAGGAGCAGCTCAAGCAGAACACCCGCGAGGTGCTATGGCCCCAGATTCTTGACGCCCTCATCGATCCCATCACCCAGGAGGAGATAGAGGAAAACCAGCAGTTGGCGCCCACTGACCCCCAGGAGGTGGTCTTCAGCGGCACCATCGATGAGGTCAATGAGTTCTACAACGGCATGATGTGGAGCGACGGCCTGCCCATCGTGCCGCCCACCAAGGACCGTGTTGAGGAATTCCTGAAATATACCGATTACCGCTGGGACCGCACCATCGCCGTGCTCTCGCCGTCCTACCGCAAGAGCCTCATCTGGCACGTTGCCGTCAATGGCGTAATGGCGGGCTGCAAGCCCGAGCACATGCCCATCCTGGTAGCGCTGACCAAGGCCATGACGTCGGGCGAGTTCCGCCGCACCCTGGGCAGCACCCACGCCTGGACCCCCTATTGTTGGGCCAACGGGCCCGTTGGCCGTCAGTTGGGCCTCGACCATGGCCAGGGGCAGATCAATGAGCAGGCCAATGTGGCCATCGGCCGTTTCCTGAACCTGGCGATGCTGAACCTGGCTGGATACTACGTCAAGCAGGACCGCATGGGCACCTTCGGCTACCCCGTGTCGTGGTGCATGGCCGAGGACGACGAGGCCTGCCTGCGCATCGGTTGGAACCCGTATCATGTGCGCCAGGGCTTTGACTTGAACGAGAGCACCATCACAGCCGCCTCGACGCTGCTATGGGGCAATAACTTGCCGCCAGCCACCACCGACGGACAGAAAATCATGCAGTTGCTGGCATGGGACATCACCGAGCGTTGTCAGTTGGCATTGGGCAGCGGTGTGCAGTTCACTCACCGTACTGTCCTCATGACCGAGGAGGTTGCTGCCCACCTGCGCGAGGTCTATGGCACGGTCGACAATCTTGAGGACCAGTTGATTGCTACTGCCCGCCGTCCGTTGTACGAGAGGGCCTATGCCCATTACTACGCCAATCCAGGCAGTGCCATCGACCCCGACAATGTGTCGCTGGCCGAGTACATGTCGCGCTTGCAGAGCGAGGAGAACGCCGAGATGACACCCACACCTGAGTGGTATGCCAGCGATGAGCCCCAGATGCTCACCATCCCCACGATGGTCAAGGGTGAGACCGCATTTCTTGTTACCGGTGACCCGTCACGCAACAAGATTCAGACCATGCCCGGTGGCGCCATGTCGACCGTGGCCATCGAGCTGCCCGATGACTGGGACTCGCTCATGGAGGAAAAAGGTTATGAGCCATTGAGGACATTCTATCTGGAGCCCATCAACGACGAGAACTATGACCCGATTACCGCGGTCGAGGAAGTGAAAGCGGCCCCTGCCGAGCCCAGCGAGCCTTCACAGGTGCGCTACTATGACCTGAATGGTTTTGAGAGCCGCCATCCCGTGGAGCAAGGCATCAGCATCGAAGTTACCACCAACAAAGATCATTCCCGCAGCGCCAGGAAGGTGCTGCGCAGGAAATAAAACACACCCTGAAAGGATGAGTACACATGACAGGATATACACTTGGTGCATGCAGGTGTCGCTGATGCTGGCGCTGGCATTGCCGCTTCAGGCTGTTGCGGCCACCTGTACCCTGCGGGGTGACGTGAATGGAGATGGCGAGGTGAGCATCGCCGACGTGTCGGCGCTCATCGATTACCTGCTGGGGAGTGGTTACATCTCCTCTAAGGCCAATGCCGACGTGGACCGTGATGGTGAGATAGGCATCAGTGATGTGGCGTTGTTGATCGACCATCTGCTCAGTGGCGATGAGTTCCCGCCCGACGAGGACGAGGAGATGGAGGAGATTACGGTGGGTGATGTGACGTTTTACATGATACCCGTCCAGGGCGGCACGTTCACGATGGGTGCCACCCCCGAACAGGGCACTGACCCCATCGACCGCGAACGTCCGGCCCATCAGGTGACGCTGGCCTCGTTCCACATTGGCGAGACCGAGGTCACCCAGGCCTTGTGGCAGGCGGTGATGGGCACCAATCCCAGTGCGTTCCAGAGTCCCCAACAGCCGGTCGAGCAAGTGTCATGGGAAGATTGCCAAGCTTTTATCGTCGCATTGAATCAATTGACGGGCAGAACGTTCCGTCTGCCCACCGAGGCCGAATGGGAGTTTGCTGCCCGTGGCGGAAACCTGAGCATGGGCTACAAGTATGCCGGCAGCGACGATCCCGTGAGTGTGGCCTGGTACTCCTATAATGACTCTTGGGAAATGCGTGGTACGGGTTACCGTGGCCCGCATCCTGTGGGCACCCGCAACCCCAATGAGTTGGGCCTGTTCGACATGAGTGGCAACGTTCACGAGTGGTGTCAGGATTGGTTTGGCAACTACAGTTCCGAGCCGCAGGTTGGCCCCATGGGCACGTCGACAGGAAGTGCACGCGTCTATCGCGGCGGTAGTTGGTACTTTGACGAGTGGTTTTGCCGCGTGTCGTTCCGCAACGGTGTGTCGCCGACCTACCACAGTTACGGCATCGGGCTGCGCCTAGCCTACTAAGCGTATCACAAACAGATTCTTCATCGAAAAATGATGCTTTTCTGAGGCACTCTCGCCGCATGGGTGGGAGTGTCTCGTTTGTGCTTTGCCGCTTTAGGTTGAGGGGATTTGTGGGGGTAATCATGCGGTAAAAGAGCCTGAAATGAAAAAAAGTGGCACAAGTTTTGCTATTATTCATGAGGTATTTAGTACATTTGCCAAGTTGAAGAAAAATTATTTACCTAATATTAAAAACAATTGAACGATGAAAAAAGGACTTATCGGAATTATTATCCTGTGCGTTATCGGCCTCGGTTTGTATGGATGGATCAAAGGTACCTTTAACGGCCTCGTGGCCTCGCAGGAGAGTGTAGAGACCGCTTGGTCTCAAGTGGAGAACGTGTATCAGCGCCGTGCTGACCTGATTCCCAACCTTGTGAATACTGTCAAAGGTTATGCTAAGCACGAGCAGGAGACGCTTGAAGGTGTCATCGAGGCTCGCGCCAATGCCACTAAGGTTACCATCGATCCCAGCAACATGACTGCTGAGGATCTGCAGAAGTATCAGGCTGCTCAGGGTGAGATCACCAATGCACTGAGCCGACTGATTGCCGTGAGCGAGAGTTATCCTGACCTGAAGGCCAACCAGAACTTCCTGGAGCTGCAGAATCAGTTGGAAGGCACTGAGAACCGCATCACCGTGGAGCGCAACAAGTTCAACGAGACGGCCAGGGAGTACAACACCAAGCGCCGCACCTTCCCCACCAACATCATTGCCGCTATCTTCAACTTCGGTGAGAAGCCTTACTTCAAGGCTCAGGAGGGCGCTGACCAGGCCCCCAAGGTGGACTTTGGCACCAATTGATGTATGGCACTAGCTGATTTCATCCCCAGCGAGGGACAACGGCGCATTGCCGACGCCATTACAGCAGCCGAGCGTCACACGACCGGAGAAATCTGTGTCCATGTGACGCCGAGCTGCCGTGGCAATGTGTACAAGCGCGCTGTCAAGAAGTTCAACAAGCTGCACCTGTACACGACCAAGCGTCGCAACGCCGTGTTGATTTTTATTGCCTATGAGGCCCGCAAGTTCGCCATCCTGGGCGACACCGGTATCAACGATGTGGTGCCTGAGGGCTTTTGGGACCAGGAATCGGAGGAGTTGGGCAAGTACCTGAAGGCGGGACGTCCCGTCGACGGCCTGTGCGAGATCATTGCACGCATTGGAGACCGCCTCTCGGAGTACTTTCCTGGCGAACGTGACGACGAGAACGAGTTAAGCAACGAGGTCACCTTTGATGACGGTGACGAGGAAGACGACGATTGAAACGACAACCATGACAATGAGAGCAACCTGGAATAAAGTGTTGAGGTACCTGGCTGTAGCCCTGTTGCTGCTGTTGACGGCGCAAACCACTGTGGCACAGGTGCCCCCACGTCCCGCCCCCCCACGCCTGGTGAACGACTTTGCCGGTATCCTGGGCGATTGCCAGTGGCTGGAAGACTCACTGGAGCGCATTGCCATGGAAACCAGTAACCAGATATGTGTCGTCACCATGAGCGACCTTGGTGGCTATGACAAGGCATGGATGGCCTATAACATCGGTGAGAAGTGGGGCGTGGGCACCAAGGACAACCGTAACGGTGTGGTGATTCTCGTCAAGCCCAAGACCGAAGAGAGCAAGGGCGAGGCCTTCATTGCCGTGGGCTATGGTCTGGAAGGTGCCATTACCGACGCTAGCAGCACGCGCATCGTCAATCAGGAGATGATTCCTTACTTCAAGGAGAACGATTACCTGGGTGGTGTGTGGGCCGGAGCACAGGTCGTGCGCGACCTGGCCATCGGTGAGTACAACGAGGAGGACTATGCCAGCCAGGACGATGGCGATGCCTTGTTAGGACTGCTGCTGTTCATCGGTTTCATGGTCCTGTTCCTGTATCTTGCCCACAAGAGCAACAATAACAACAACAGCCATCGCAACAATGGCGATACCGGCACCTGGGGTGGCCCCATCATCTTTACCACCGGCCACGACTGGGGACGCGGCGGCTCCTCGTGGGGCGGCGGCGGTTCCTTCGGCGGCGGTGGCGGCTGGGGAGGCTTCGGCGGCGGTTCCTTTGGCGGCGGTGGCGGTGGCGGCAGCTGGTAACGCCTGGTCAGGCGCTATACGTTGCGCCCTGAATGAATTGATGAAAGTATGGCAAATGGGAAATGTAACTAAAACGATGACAATGCGGTATAGAGCGATGTGGTGTCTGGCAGCAATCATGCTGCTGGTGTTTGTGGCCATGCCTGTGACGGCACAGGTACCTCCCAAGCCCGATCCCCCGCGTCTGGTAAACGACTTTGCCGAAGTTTTTGGCGAATGCCAGTGGCTCGAGGATTCACTGGAAAGCATCGCATTGAAGACCAGCAACCAGATATGTGTCGTCACCATGAAGGACCTGGGTGGTGAAGACAAGGCCATCTTGTCTCAGAAGATCGGTCAAGAATGGGGTGTCGGCACCGAAGAAAACCGCAATGGTGTAATCATCCTGATTAAGCCCAAGACCGAGGATAGCAAGGGTGAGGCGTTCATTTCCACCGGCTATGGTCTGGAGGGCGTTCTCACCGATGCCCTTTGCACCCAGATTGTCAATCAGGAGATGATACCCCATTTCAAGGACAACGATTATCTGGCTGGCGTGTGGGCCGGCGCACAGGCCGTCCGTGATGTGGCTATCGGAGAGTACAATCAGAAACACAGCGGCGGAACTAAGCCCAGTGGTGGAAAACGTGGGTGGGGCTGGTACCTGACCATTCTCATCGCCATCCTGTATCTTCTCTACAAGTTTGATCCCTTCGGGTGGTTCCACAGCAGCAGTGATGACGAGAACAATGATAATATCGGTGCCGAAACCGACACCGGCACCTGGGGAGGACACATCGACGACGATTCCGGCGACAGCTCAGATGATGATGATGACGATGACAACGACAACGACGATGATGACTATTCCTGGAGCAATAGTAGCAATAATAACGACGATGACTCATCATGGCATGGCTTCGCTGGAGGCTCCTTCGGTGGAGGCGGTGGCGGAGGCACCTGGTAAGGACGAAATTACCACATTCTACATGCTGTAAATATCAGCCAGGATTTCAGGGATATTCAAGAGTATCAATGCGCCCTTACCTTGAAATCCTGGCACCGAAAATGGGAATTTCTACGGAGTAGATTTTTGATTAATAATATGTAGTTTTCAAAGAAAAAAGTTGACATTTGTCCAAATTTTCTACTGAAATAAATAGTTTTGATATCATTTTGTCTAAATTATTGCGATTTTGTTTGGTTTGATGACAATTCGTATCTATTTTTGCAAGTACGTTAAAATTAGCATCTTATCAAAAAACGTGATATTATATGAGTGCCCCCAAGATTGAACTTACTTCCAGAGAAAAGGAAGTCCTCGAATTGCTGTCAGCAGGGTATAACAGCAAGGAAATCGGAGAGAAGATTTTCATCTCCTCCAACACAGTGGAGTACCACCGCAAACAATTGTTGCGCAAGACAAACTCCCGCAATGTCGCTGAACTGATCGGTAAAGCCTATCGCACAGGCTTATTAAAGATCAACGACTAACATCGATATACCCACTTGGACGAATAAAGGCTATGCCACGTGACCGTGGCATAGTTTTTTTAGGCACATGGGACAACAACGTAATGCCCACGGCAAACCATCGAGGCGCCGTGGGCATTGTGTGACTTGGGTGCGCTTCATGGCCATGCATGAAGGCATACCGTCGCCTGTGAAGAATAAGGTAAGGGCTTACTTCTTCTCCTTGAGCAGGTCGCGGATCTCACCGAGCAGCTCTTCCTGGGTGGGGCCAGCGGGAGCCTCGGGCTCTTCCTTCTTGGGCATGAGCTTGTTCATGGCCTTGATCATCAGGAAGATGCAGAATGCGATGATGAGGAAGTCGATGACGTTCTGGAGGAACAGACCGTACTTGAGCACTGCACCAGTAGCCTCGGCAGCAACGCCGGCGTTGGCGGCAACCGTGTTGGCAGCATCGGCTACGGCATCAACGGCGCCCTCGGCACCGACAGCCGAAGCAGCTTCACCAACCATCTCGGACACGGGAGGCAGATGATACTCCAGTCCTGACAGGTCAACGCCACCGGTCAGCAGGCCGATTGCGGGCATCAACACGTCATCAACAAGCGAAGTAACAATCTTGCCGAAGGCACCACCGATGATAACACCGACAGCCATGTCCATTACATTACCCTTCATAGCGAACTCCTTAAATTCTTTAATGAATCCCATAATTTTGCAGTTTTAAAAAATTAATATTAAGATTACAAATCGTTTTCCGAGTCTTAAACTATCTTAATTGTGCCCCAAAAGCAGCATTTTGCCACTCAAAGAACACGAAATCCCAAAATTATCGTTAACTTTGCAGTCGCTAATGCGACTGTTCTCCAGTTACGTTATGCAAAGGTAGTAAAAAAATCTACTAATAGTTATATAACTACATTATTTATTTAAAAATCATTAAAAAAAGCATTATGGAGAAGATTAAAATCGGTATTAATGGATTCGGACGTATTGGTCGTTTTGTATTCCGTTCAGCATTTGAACCCGAGAACGTTAACGACATCGAGGTAGTAGGTATCAATGACCTGCTTGACGTTGATTACATGGCCTACATGCTCAAGTATGACACCATGCATGGACGTTTCGAAGGCACTGTGGATTATGATCTGGACAAGAAGGAGCTCATCGTTAATGGCCAGCACATCCACGTGTATGCTGAGAAGGAAGCCCAGAACATCCCTTGGGGTGAGATTGGCGCCGAGTACATCGTTGAATCCACCGGTTTCTATCTGACTATGGACCGTGCTGAGCAGCACCTCAAGGCTGGTGCCAAGTACGTGGTTCTGTCGGCTCCCAGCAAGAAGGGTGACGACGGTCGCCAGGCCGACATGTTCGTTTGCGGCGTGAACACCGACAAGTATGCCGGTCAGACCATCGTCAGCAACGCCAGCTGCACCACCAACTGCTTGGCTCCCATCGCTAAGGTGCTGAACGACAGCTTCGGCATCGAGAGCGGTCTGATGACCACCGTTCACTCGGTAACCGCTACCCAGCGCACCGTGGATGGCCCCAGCGCTAAGGACTGGCGTGGTGGCCGTGCTGCCTGTGGCAACATCATCCCCAGCTCGACTGGCGCTGCCAAGGCCGTGGGTAAAGTGATTCCCGAGCTCGATGGCAAGCTCACTGGTATCTCGATGCGCGTTCCGACCCTCGACGTGTCGGTTGTTGACCTTACCGTGAACCTGAAGAACCCCGCTACCAAGGAGGACATCTGCGCTGCCATGAAGAAGGCCAGCGAGGGTGAGCTCAAGGGTATCCTGGGTTACACCGAGGACAAGGTTGTCAGCAGCGACTTCCTGGGCTGCCCCCTGACCTCGATCTTTGACGCTGACGCAGGTGTTTACCTGACCGACAAGTTCGTCAAGGTGGTATCGTGGTACGACAACGAGATTGGCTACAGCCACAAGATGCTCGACCTCATCAAGGTGATGAAGAAGCACAACGGCTAATCCCTGTCTCTTGCATGACATCGATCCCTGCAGTGCCTGCTGGCGTTGCAGGGATTTTTATTGAAAAAAAACGATAAAAAATTTGGAATATTGGCGCGCTGTGGTGTAACTTTGTAAGCAGTAAAACGTATTTTATTAACCATCTAAAACAATTCACGACAATGAAGAAATGGAAATGTGTTGTGTGTGGATACATCCATGAGGGTGACACACCTCCCGAAGAGTGCCCCCTGTGCGGCGTTGGCCCCGAGGACTTTGAGGAAGTGACCGAGTAAATGCGCCCATGCGCATCCTGCCCCGCGCCAGCGGGAATACAATCATGACATCTAATTAATTACCTGTTTAACTTACTTACAACTAAAAGAAGAACAACTAACTAACAATTATGGCTAAGAAATGGATCTGCACCGTGTGCGGTTATGTACACGAGGGCGACACGCCCCCCGAGAAATGTCCGCAGTGTAAACAACCCGCCGAGAAGTTCAAGGAACTCAAGGAGGATGAGGAAGTAACCTATGCCGCCGAGCACACCCTGGGTGTTGCCAAGGGCGTTGACCCCGAAATCCTCGCTGGCCTCAAGGCACACTTCGAGGGCGAATGCTCCGAGGTGGGCATGTACCTGGCAATGTCACGCCAGGCCGACCGTGAGGGATATCCCGAGGTTGCCGAGGCCTTCAAGCGCTATGCCTTTGAGGAGGCTGAGCATGCTGCCAAGTTCGCCGAGCTGCTGGGTGAGGTCGTTTGGGACACCAAGACCAACCTCGAGAAGCGCATGGCAGCCGAGGCCGGTGCATGCGAGGACAAGTTCCGCATCGCCAAGCTTGCCAAGGCTCAGAATCTTGACGCCATCCACGACACCGTTCACGAGATGGCACGAGACGAGGCCCGTCACGGACAGGGCTTTGCTGGCCTGTACAAGCGCTTCTTCAAGAAGTAGGCTGTCGCCGAGAACCCATGACGACGGGCATTTGGAGGCTCCCCTCCGGATGCCCGTTTTCTTGTCGCTCAACTATTAACGGCTCACGATACCGCTATTCAGCAAAAAATTGCTACCTTTGTCATCGATGATGAGGGTACTGATTGTCAATACATCCGAGAGGACGGGTGGTGCAGCGATTGCCGCCAACCGCCTGATGCATGGCTTGAACCGTAACGGCGTCGAGGCACGCATGCTCGTGCGCGACCGTAAGACCGAGGCCCCCGAGGTGGTGAGCATCCCCCAGTCGTGGCGTCTGAAGGCCAAGTTCCTGTGGGAGCGCGGCGTCATCTGGCTCGCCAACGGGTTGAGCCGCCAGGGCATCTTCCAGGTGGATATCGCCAATACGGGCACCGACATCACGGCACTCCCCGAGTTCCGTCAGGCCGACGTCATCCACCTGCACTGGACCAACCAGGCTTATCTCTCGTTGCGTGATATCGACCGCATCCTCGCCTCGGGCAAACCCGTGGTGCTCACATTGCATGACCAGTGGTATTTCACGGGCATCTGCCACTATTCGGGAGGTTGTGACAAGTATCAGACGCAATGCGGGAAGTGCCACATGCTCAAAGGGCTGGGTGTCGACTTGGCCCGACGCGTATTTGACCGCAAGCGGGCGATGTACGAGGGCCGCAACCTGACCTTTGTGGGCTGTAGCCGCTGGATGGCCGACCTGGCCCACAAGAGTCCATTGACCGCAGGGCACCCGGTCACCCATGTGCCCAATGCCATCGATACCGACGTCTTTGCCCCTATGGACAAGCAGGCAGCACGCGCACACCACCATCTGCCGATGGACAAAAAACTGCTGCTGTTCGGCGCCCAGCGCATCACCGACGAGCGCAAGGGCTTCAGTTTCTTGGTTGAAGCCTGTGAGCACATCAGCAAGCACCATCCCACACTACCTAGTAAACTAGGCGTTGTCGTGCTGGGCGGTGACGCCGAGAGCGTCAAGGAAGCCCTGCCGTTGCCGGTCTATCCCGTCAACTACCTGAGCAGTGAGGCAGACATCGCCGAGTTGTACAATGCCGTGGACCTGTTCGTCACCCCATCTTTACAGGACAACCTGCCCAACACCATCGTCGAGGCGATGTCCTGCGGAACGCCCTGTGTGGGCTTTGACGTGGGAGGCATCCCTGAGATGATCAGCCATCAGGAGGATGGTTATGTGGCCGATTATTGCGACAGTATTGATTTTGCGCAAGGCATAGCCTGGTGCCTCGACGAGAGCCGCCATCCCGCCCTGAGTGCGGCCGCACGCTCAAGCGCCCTTGCCACCTACAGCGAGCCAGTCGCCGCAAGCCGCTATCAGGACATCTACCTCGCAGCCATGAAGAATCAGCGATAAAACAACATACTGATACTCAATGTATTCGCTATGTAGAGACGCAAAATCTTGCGTCTCCATAGAAATGCAGAAAACAATAAATACAATAAGTGCAATAGGCTGAAAATACAGCAGTTTGCACTTATTGTATTTATTGTTTTCAGTTTTCCCCGTTGCAGTGGTGGAGATGCAGGCGGGGTATTGGCTTAAAAACGGCTGGTCAGTTTTTGACGGTCCAGTCGATGGCGGTGGCGAGTTTGCGCTCGTAGTACTGCTTGAGGTCGCTCCAGCGGTAATAGGGGCCGGTGACGGGCTTGGCTGGCAGCGTTGCCTCGTGCTCGTTGAACAGCACCTTGACCAGAATGTCGTCGGGACGGTTACTTGTTGATCCCACAGGGCGGTAGAATACCATCTGGATGTTGCAGGCCTTGGGGATGATATTGTAGTCCTGCCAGTGCTCGTGCAGGGTCTCAAGATTATCGCAGCTGTAGTTCACACTGTCAATCTCCAACAGGCATGCCAGGGGCAGCACACAGGTCTCGTGGCCAAATCGCAGCGATGCACCATGCTGGCCGGTGGCGATGGCGTTCTCTCCCTTCTCGATCATGTCGCGCAGCAGTGCACGCTCGATAAAGGGCATGCGGTTGCCGTTCTGCGGTGCATTGGCCCAATGGATATACCAGTAGATGTTTTTCAGTCGCCAGAGTTCAAAGATTTCGCTATTGTTGAAGTAGTGGTACAGGCTGATGTCATCGAACATGTTGTGTCCCTGCAATGAACCCGCGATGTCAAACACGTCGCGCATTAGTTGGCGGCCGTCGAGGTTGGCGGCACCCCATGCGGGGTCGTTGATCAGCTGGGCGATGAAACGCTCGGGGTGCAGGTTCTGCTCATACATCCCGTTGGAGATGGGATCCACGCTCTTGCGCAGGTCATTGGCCAGAGTGTCCTCGCCGTAGCCCCATCCCATGTAGTACATGTCGTGGTAGCTGGCGTCGGTGTTGATGCGCAGCGACGGGTTGAGTGTGCGCAGGCGCATCGTCTCGTTCTGCATCGACAGGATGCAGCGGATGATCACGGTGGACTTGGCATCGATGAGGGCATCGCCGTGGAACACCTCGGGGAAGTTCTTGAACATGCGCTCGGCAATCTGCTGGTGCTGCACGGCTCCTTCATCACTCAGGTCACCCGCGCGCTGTCTGGACTTATCGTTCACAAACGTGAGTTGACGCAGCAGCAGTTCGCCCTGCAGGTTGAGCATACCGGCCTCCTTGGCCTTATTGAGCTGTTCGATGGGGCGCTCATAGGTCTTGCCATTGGTGAGCCAGCGGCTGCCGTGGCGTCCGTAGTGGTCGATATAGAAGGGCTCGTAACCTGCGGGGGCTGGCGTGAGTTTCGGGAGATCTACATCGGTGCCGAAGGGGTAGGCATAGTGGTTGCTCGCCGAGCGGTCGAAGTTGCCAGTGACTTGTATGAGCGGATTGTTGGCATTGAGCGTCAGGCAGGTGAGTGCCAGAATCGCGGTGATGTATGTGGTGATGTGTCTCATTGTTTCATGTCGATGATGGGTTGGCGGGAAAGTTTGTCGATGAAGTAGTCACGCACGTCGCTCCAGTGGTAGTAGGGGGCAACGTCGGTGGTGACGGGCAGTGTGGCCTCGTGCTCGTTGAGCAGCGGCAGCATCAGGATGTCGTCGCTGCCGGCCTTGCGGAAGTATACGAACTGGATGTTGGCGGCCATCGGGAAAACTTTGTAGGTCTGCCAGTGCTGGTCCAGTGTCTCGAGGTCGGTCGTGCGGTAGTCGGTACCATTCAGGCCCATCAGGCAGCACAGCGGCAGCACCACGCTCTCGTGGCCGAAACGCAGCGACGCGCCGGGTGTGCGGTTGTCGCCCGTGATGGCGCGGTCGGCGTCCTCGATGAAGTTGCGCAGCAGGTTGGCCTCCATGTAGTCCACACGGCACTGCGTGAGCGGTGTCTCGGCCGAGTTGATGTACCAGTAGGCGTTGTTGTAGCGCCACACGCTGTAGATGTCGTCGTCGCTGAACAGGTCATACAGGTTGATGCTCTCGAACTGGTGATGGCTCTGCATGTTGCCGGTTACTTCCATCAGGTAGAGCATCATCAAGCGGCTGTCATCGATGCTGTCACGGGTAAACTTCTGGTCATTGAAGAGTTTCTTGAGCATCCCCTTGGGGTTGATCCACTTGTCCCTGCAGCGTTTCAGCAGGTCGGCCTGGCTAGCGCGCAAGGGCTTGACCACGCTGTCGCGGTAGTTCATGTAGTACATTGTCGCGTAGCTGGCATCGGTGGTGATGTGCAGCCGCGGGTTGAGCGATGCCAGCATGTCCACTTCGTTCTGCATCGACAGGATGCAGCGGATGACAACCGTCGAGCGTGCCGTCACTGTTGCCCCGTCCTGGAACACCTGCGGAAAGTTCTGGTACATGCGCTGCGCGATGCCCCGGTGCTGCTCGTGGCCGATGTCGCTCAGCTCGCCCAGGCGGCCCTTGCTGCCCTCGTACACCTCGCGCAGGATCTGCAGCACTTCCTCGCCGCGTCGCGTGAGCTTGCCGTTGCGGGCGCCCATCTCGAGCATCTGCAAGGGATAGGTGTACTTCTTCTCGCTGGTGAGCCAGCGGCTGCCGTGGCGGCCATAGTGGTTGATGAAAAACGGCTCATAGCCCGCAGGGGCTGCCGTGATGGCCGGCAGGACCGTGTCGGGGTAGGCCTGGAAATTGTTGGCACTGAGTTTGGGCCTGGCCTTGAAATCGTCACGCACACCGGCCGTGAGGGAGAGAAATCCCACCATGGTGATGGTGACAATGGCGAAAAATCTTTTCATGCTCATTGATTTAAATGTATACAGTGGTTTAGTGCTGCAAATTTAGGTATTATCCAGCAAAATCTGAAGCATAGCGCCGGCTTTTTTAGGTTTTAGCCTCTAGGTTTTAGGTTTTAGGCGTGAGTGGTTAAAAAATGCAAAATCAGTGGCTAAAGTGGTGTAATTGTGACAAAAAGCGTACATTTGTCACTTATCAATCAATAACCGTCTCCGTTGGGGACATAAAACACGTTGAGTAGAGATGAAAACCTTTATCACAATCTTGATTATCCTGGCCGTGATTTTGTTCTTCACCCGTCCGTCGACCGAAAAGCATAAACTCGCCATTGCCGATGAAATCGTCAAGTCGGCTCAGCAGGGCGGTCTGGACAGCACGGCCGTAGTGTGCTGGGACTTTGAGGGCCGCAATGCCGAATTTGTCAATCAGACAAAAAACAACCCCGAAGAGGCCCGTAAACTGGCTGCCGAGGAAGTGGCCAAGACACTGGAGGTAAAAGACTTCTACCTGTGCAATGTGGGCACTGTCACGCTCAATGGCAAGCGACAAAATGTGACCTTGGGCGCATTTGGGCACGTTTTTTGCACAGGACTCAAGTGATGCCTTGATGTGACAGGCATCGATAACCGGTTTTATTGAAGTTAAACATCTAAAGCATTAGAAAACAGATTATGGAATTTCATCTGATTAGAAACGGGAAACAGGAAGGTCCGTTTACCGTCGAGGAGTTGTCGCAGCAGGGAATCAATCCCGATAGCGAAGTGTGGGCGCCCGGCATGAGCGACTGGATGCAGGCCGGCGATGTGCCCGAACTGACCGCCGTGCTGCAGCGGGCCGAGTTTGAGGCTTCACAGCAGGCGGCCCGCATGGCCGAGAACCAGCCCACGATGGGGCAGCCCTACGAGCCGCCCGTGGCTCCTAGCCAGGCACCGCCCCAAGTGCCGCCGCGCTATCCCGCGCAGGAGGAACCCAAGAAGAAGAGCGGCTGCACGCCGTGGCTCCTTGCTGCCCTGATTCTGGCCATCCTGTTTGCCACGATGGTGTTCACCTGTCCTGACCGCCAGAAGCATGAGGAGGCCATCCAAGAGGTCACCAAGGCCTGGGTGGGCGACAAGGTGGACGAGAACATGGGCAACATCACGGGCATGGGAGGCGTGTTCGGCGACCTCATCAACAAGGCCCTCAAGGAACTCACGGGCTTTGGCACCGACAAGGTCATTTCCAGCTATCTCGACGTCACGAACTATCTCGTGTGCTCGGTGGGCCGCATGAGCATCGGCAACAACGAGAAGAAGATGGTTTCGCTGGGCCTGTTCGGCCACGTGTTTACCTTCGGCAAGGAAGATATCGAGAAAGCGTGGTCCAAGGCCATGGACGACTATGAGGCTAACCACCGTGTGGCGCCTGCACCGGCACCGGCTCCGCAAGACGAGCAGACCGATGAACAGGATGAGCAGGCCATGCCCGACCCGAGCGTGCTGCCCGACAGCGTCATGGGCATCGAGGTCCCCGAAGGCATGGACTCGATGGTGAACCAGATGGCTAACGAGGCCATCCGTATGGCCAAGGAGTGGGCCAAACAGCAGATTGACAACCTGGGCCGTTGACACCGCCGTCACGGCACCCCTGAACAACCAGCAAGGGCTTGGAGCATGCTCCAGGCCCTTGTCGGTTAGATGTGTATATATCGCTTTTGTCGGTTATCTACGTTGCGCTTTATCCCGTGCAAGCCTTGATCAGGAAGGTGAACGCCATGAAGATGATGAGCCACATCCAGCAGCCCATGCCACGACGGCGGGGGTAGGGCATACCTGGTCTTTGAGGGTCGCCAGGCATCGGCGGAACATCATACAAGCCGCGGTGGGGAATGAGGATCTCTCGCGGGCCGCCGTTGTTGTATGGGCCGATGACGCGACCTGCCTCGAGCTGGCGGATGAGTTCGGCTGCTCGCTCGTCACTGATGTGGAAGTGGTCACGCAGCATCATCGGGGTGATGGAGTTGCAGGTCATCAGGAACTGCACGGCATCTTGATAGAGCGGGTCGCTGTCGGGCAGCTGAGGCGGCAGCACCGTGACTTCCTCGGCGTCGATGTCCTGAGGCAGGGGCGGCACCCTCCTGGGGGTGTCAAAACTGGCACCGCAGTTGGGGCAGAAGTGGGCGCCCGTGCTGGCTTCGTGGCCACACTTGGGGCAGTTGATGGTGCGTGACGGCTCCGCCGTGGTGTCTAGATCAAGCGAATCACTGGGGATATAAGCATAATCGCCAATGATCTGCAGTTGGCACAGGCATTGGGGACAGATGACCTTGTAATCGCTGTTGATGAGCACCTCGGAACTCAGGTCCATCTTCTTGCCGCATTTGGGACAGGTGTATATCATAATCGGTGGTCGGTTTTATTCCTTTGCAAAGTTAGTGATTTATGTGCATTTCACCATAGATATTGCAAAAACCGTGCCGCAAACACCAGTCGTGCCTTTTTCATGGATACACATTTGGCCTTTTGGCTATTTCTTATTACTTTTGGAGGCATATTCATCAAGCTTTTACTATTTAATGAAGTTGGCGGGTGGTTAAGGTTTTGTGGGCGGAAGCCTCATTCTCCATTCTCCAGCGAGCAACGCGAGCTTTTAAAAACATGGCACAAGAGATTGAAAGAAAATTCCTGGTGAAGGGCGAGTACAAGCATGAGGCCTATAAGGCGATACGCATCACCCAGGGCTTCCTGAGTTCGGTGCCCGAGCGCACGGTGCGTATCCGCATCAAGGGCGACAAGGGCTTCATCACCATCAAGGGGATGGCCAGCAACGACGGCCTCACCCGCTATGAGTGGGAAAAAGAGATTCCGCTAGACGAGGCCCGAGAGTTGCTGCAGCTGTGTGAGCCAGGCATGATCGACAAGACGCGTCACTTGGTCAAGGCTGGCGAGTACACGTTTGAGGTCGATGAGTTCCATGGCGACAACGAGGGTCTGGTGGTTGCCGAGATAGAATTGCCCGACGAGGAGGCCCACTTTGAACGTCCCGACTGGCTGGGCGAGGAGGTCACGGGCGATGTGCGTTACTACAATGTCATGCTCGTGAAGCATCCTTTCAAGGATTGGGAGTGATGTGAGGAAAAAGCGGCAGCCCATCCAAGGTGAAAAACCCTGGATGGGCTGTCGTTATCATTGTTCTCGACGTGGGTGTTTAATACTCGTCAGGATCAAAGAAGAAATCGTCATCGTTGGTCGGATAGTCGGGCCAGATGTCCTCGATGGACTCATAGGTGTCGCCTTCATCCTCGATTTCCTGCAGGTTTTCGATCACTTCGAGAGGTGCGCCACTGCGCACGGCATAGTCGATAAGCTCGGCCTTGGTAGCGGGCCAGGGAGCATCCTCGAGTTTTGTTGCCAATTCAAGTGTCCAATACATAGTCTTTCTCTTGTTGTTATGCTAATCTTTGTGTGAATATTTTCTCTATTTTAAAATTGTGCGCAAATTTAGTGCAAGTCGAGCGCATAGCAAAAATAAAAACGAAGTTTTTTTTATTTTATTCCATGGTCTCGCCTAATTTAGCAAAAACTGATACTATTTTTCAATTTCAAGCGTCTTTGTCCCAGTAGATTTCCTCCACTTGGTTGAGGATATTGTTGAATCTGGCGAAAACAAAGAAGAAATCGCTCAAGCGGTTGAGGTATTCCAGCACGAGCGGTTCGACATGGGCAGTGCGGGAGAGGGTGACCACACGGCGCTCGGCGCGGCGGGTGATGGTGCGGCAGCGGTCGGCCTGGGCCGACAGGCGGGTGCCGCCGGGAAGGATGAATCCGCGCATGGGCGGCAGTTCCTCGCTCATCTCGTCCATCATTTGCTCCAGGGCAGTGACATCTTCTTGTGTCAGGCCGTAGAGGGTAGCGTCGGCAGCATCGTTGGCCAGATAGGCACCGATGTTGAACAGTTTGTTCTGGGCCTTGCGCAGCAGGGTTATCACGTCCTGGTCGTCAAGTTTGGTGCTGTGCAGCAGCACACCGATATTGGAGTTCAACTCATCGACAGTGCCATACGCCTCGACGCGCACGTCGTCCTTGCTCACGCGGTTACCGCTCACCAGCGATGTGGTACCGGCATCACCGGTGCGGGTATAAACTTTTCCTTTCATAGTGTTCTGTTCTATTTTATGGTTGTTACTGACAATTTGTCTGCCCTGTCATCAAGATAGGGCATATAATTTAGTAGGCAAGAACCATGCCTAAATCCGAAAATGGTCCAAAATAAGACCAGTTTTACTCGTTAGAGCTTGAAAAAGGAACGATATAGGAGTTGACCTTGAAAGTTACGGCATTAAATTGCTGTATGCGATGCTTAGAGGAGGATGGCTGCAGCGAGGGCAATGAGGACGATGGCTGTGATGCCCATGATCAAGGTCATGAGCGTCATGGTGCGGTAGCCATCGCTGGCCTTGATGCCGCCAAAGCCGGTGACCACCCAAAAGTAGCTGTCATTGGCATGTGACACGGTCATTGCACCGGCACCGATAGCCATCACTACCAGTGCTGCAGCGAGAGGGCTGGTAAAGCCCAATGCGCTCATCATCGACCCCGAGTCACCGAACATGCCCATCATGCTAGCGGTGGTGGTGATGGCGACCGTCGATGAGCCTTGGGCCGACTTCAGGATCGCAGCGATAAGGAAGGGGAACACCACGCCCAGGGCCTTGAGGGCGACGCCGGAGTCCTTGATGATGTCCACAAAGCCGCTGGCCACGACCACGGCACCCAGCACACCACCTGCAGCGGTGATGAAGATGATGGGACCGGCCGTCTTGAGCGATGACTGTGTGATATCGTGGAATTGGCCTGTCACCTTTCTCTTCATGAGCAGGGGCAGGCAGGAGAGCAACGCAATCATCAGGGCGATGACGGGCTTGCCCAGGAAGGTGAGGGCAGTAGTGGCGCCCTCGGGCAATGTTACCAATGATGCCACACTGCCCAGCGCCATCAGCAGGATGGGCAACACGATGGGCAGGAAGGCCAGGGAGGCACTGCATGGATTGTTCTCGTCAGTAGTCATGATTTTGGCTGTTTCATCGGCTGCCTCGACACGTTTCCCCACATGGCCTGCAAAGAAGTAGGCCGGGATGAGCGAGAGCAGCGAAATCACGGCGCCTAGGCCAATGACCAACAGCAGGTCGTTTTCGAGTCCTACCATGCCCGCGGCGGCCACGGGGCCGGGCGTGGGAGGGATGAACACGTGCGAGGCGAACAGTCCCGCAGCCAGTGCCAGCATCAGGGGCACGGGCGATATGCCGGACCGGCGCGCGAGCGACTTGCCGATTGGGCTGACGAGCACAAAACCGCTGTCGCAGAACACAGGAATCGACACAATCCAGCCGATGAGCATCATCGCCAGGCGGGGATGACGCTTGCCCACCACGCGCTCCACGGCACGTGCTAGTGCCACGGCGCCGCCGGTGTGTTCCAGCACGCTGGCTATCAGTGTGCCGAAGATAATCACAAGGGCGATGCCGCTGAACGCACCGCCAAATCCCTTGCCGATGACATCAGGAATGTCGCCAAACGGAACCCCCAGCAACACCGCCAGCAGGATGGCTGTGCCCAGTATCGCCAGGAACGGATGAACCTTGAATCGCGCGATGGCCACTACCATCAAAACGATTGCCGCAGCAAATATCAGTAATGTACTCATCGTTGTTATGATTTGGCGTAGTGGGAAATGAGGCTAATTGGAGAGGTTGGAAAGGGTGCGGAGGAGGTCATCGCTGGTGTTAGCGACGAGGGAGCAGGAGAGGTTCTTGCCGCGGGCGAAGGGGGTACGCGTCATGTCGGCAAGTTGCTGGATGGTGGCATCGTACATGCCGTCAATGTTGGCGACGATGACGGGGCGCAGGTCATCATTGCCGATGGTCATGACGGCGAGGGTGGACATCCACTCGTCGAGGGTGCCGATGCCGCCGGGCATGATGACAAAAGCGTCGCCGTGCTCAATCATGTACTGCTTGCGGTCACCCAGGTTGGCCGTATAGACCACCTCGTCGCACACGGGGTCGATGCGGTGTCTGAACATCTCGGGTATCACACCGACGATGTGTCCGCCAGCCTCGTGGACGGCTGCTGCGGTGATGTGCATCAGGCCCGCATTGGAGCCGCCATAGACGAGGGTGTGGCCGTGCTGGCCTATCCAAGTGCCCAGGTCGCGGGCCAACTGCCGGTATCTCTCTTCCAGCTTGTCGTGGGAACTGCAGTAAACAACAATGTTCATTTTTTAGTTGATTAGTTTCTGATTGCTAGAGCACGGTGTCATTGATGATGTGACGCACTTCCTTGAAGAGGTAGTCGTGGGTAGTGCCGTCCTCGTGGCGCAGGGTGAGTGTGCCGTCGGGGGCAATGCCGGTCACCATGGCCATGAAGCGGTTGCCGGCAGCGTCCTCATAGGGGTGCAGCTGGCCGTCGTTGCGATAGAGTGCGGCCATGTAGCGCTGGTGCAGGTCGGTGCGGGCGTCAGCGCCGTCCAGCGATTCCACCAGTTGCTCGATGCGGGAGCACACACGCTTGAGCAGTGCCATCAGGTCATGCTTACGGCCCGTGATATTGATGAGTGAAACGGGATTGGGGGCATCACTCAGGAAACGCTCCTGATTGACGTTGATGCCGATGCCCACGATGCTCGTGTCGATGTCGCTGCCGTCGAGCGAATTCTCGATGAGCATTCCGCACGCTTTCTTGTCCTGCCAATAGACGTCGTTGGGCCACTTGACGGTGAAGTTGTCGCCCGCCTCGGCCGACAATGCCTCGACCACGGCAAGGGCTGCTGCCTCGCTCAGGTAGAACTGGTCGCGGGCTTTGACAGGCGGTCGCTTGAGGAGCAGCGAGAAGGTCAGGTTCTTGCCGTCCTCGCTCTCCCAGGAGTTGCCTTTCTGGCCACGGCCGGCGGTTTGGCTAGGGGTATAAACCACCGTACCGCCTGGCAGCGTTGCTGCCAAGCGGGACAGGTAGGTGTTGGTGCTCGCCGTTTGGCTGACCTTGATGTAGTGTGGCATGATGCGTCAGGCGATATCGGGGAAGGTCATCTTGAGCGTGCGGCTGTCATCATCGTTGACAGTAATGTCCACGCGCACGGTGTCGTCGGGCAGCAGGCCGTCGATGCGCTCGGGCCACTCGATGAAACACAGCGCGCCGCTGTCAAAGTAGTCCTCGGCGCCCAGGTCCACGGCCTCTTCCTCTTTCTCGAGGCGGTAGCAGTCGAAGTGGTAAATCAGTTCGGCAGTGGTATCGCTGCGGTACTCGTTGATGATGGCAAACGAGGGTGAATTGGTCACATCGCTCTCGACACCCAATTGGCGGCACAGCGCGTTGATGAACGTCGTCTTGCCGGCGCCCATCTCCCCGTAGAAGGCATAGACCGTCAGGTCGCCCATCTCGGTCATGAACTTGTAGGCGGCATCGTCGATGGCCTCCAGATTGGGAATGGCTATTTCGATAATCTTGTTCTCTTTCATTACAATGTTGATTTATATCGTGTTAAGATAATCTTCTCTAAACCTTGAATCACTTGGGGGACAGCGTCACGATGGGCACGAGCATTTCTTCCATCGAGATGCCGCCGTGCTGGAACGTGTCGTTGTAGTAGGAAACGTAGTAGTTGTAGTTGTTGGGATAAGCAAAGAAGTCGCGGTTCATCGCGAAGATGTAGGTGCTCGAGATGTTGGGAGCGGGAAGTCCCACGCGCTTGGGCTGCTTGATCTCATACACCTGCTTGGGGTTGTAGGTGAGGCTCTTGCCCACCTTGTAACGCAGGTTGGTGTTGATGTTCTTGTCACCGATGACATTGATGGGACGGTCAACCTTGATGGTGCCGTGGTCGGTGGTGAGCACGACCTTGAAGCCGT
>JAEEGI010005548.1_pt1 | contig 29029 bp, 27 predicted proteins | sample 8958751 | NCBI WGS metagenome assembly JAEEGI01 (sample SAMN16246545, study PRJNA631951) | gut metagenome | biome: gut microbiome; feature: rumen; material: KS-attached | host: Bos | place: Iran: Karaj | collected 2018-10 | reverse complement strand
CTGCCTCCGACGCGTTGGGGGTCGAAACGGTCGGCGATGCGCTGGCGCTGATGGGGGAAGGAGAATCCCAATTCGCCACCCTTGAGAAGGCCTATGTCGTTGCGTTTGAAAAAGACGGCGTTTATTGGCGCGTGATCGCTGAACTCACCCCGGAACAGCACGACGCGATCTTCGCTCTGGATATCCTTGACGAGGATCATGATGAAAAAGAAAAAGAGCTGGTTTCACCGCTCAAGGTCACAAAATGCGAAAACCTGAACGAAAAGAAGCTGTCCGACGACGATATGGCCGCGCTGGTCGGCAAGACGGGCGCGGAGCTCTTCGACAGCGGTTGGACGACCGGTATGGGGTATGATCTTGAAAGCATGGAATTCTATCTGGAGTACGCTCCGTTTGCCTATACCGTTACGTTTGAAAAGCAGGAACAGCTGGAGAACAGCGACGATTTCGACGCGGAAGCGGCGGTCGCTTCCCTGAAGGTCGTTTCCGTTTCTTTCACGGGGCTTGGGAACAGCGTTACGGAAATACCGGAGTATTCCGCAGAATGAAACAGGAAGCAGACAAATCCGATATAACCGACGGCGTTTTTTACAGGATCTTTCCTGACATGGGCGTGTGCGGCCCGCACGTACATATCGATAACGGCAAAGCATGACTCTTTTTTTTACATAAAAGAGGCCCCGGGCAGCCAATCTTCCGTACCGAATACAACAATCGTTACAGGTAACCGTCGAATCGGCGGGGCTTTTTTGCCCTGCCCGGTTCGGCGGTTTTTATCATACAGGCATCATCACAAGGAGGCATCATGATGAAACAAAAAACAACACGGAAAAACAGATAAAAACACACTTGAAGAATGCGATCTGATGTGTTAAAATAATTTGACTTATTTTCAGGAGGTTCATGTTAGTGTGAAAGTTGGTACCGGTCCCGCACAGATAAAAAAGCAACAAAAAAGAAAGCCCTGCAAGAATCAAGGCGAACAGTATCTCTCTTTAGTGGTGCCGGTGGATTAGACTTGGGTCTTTCCCAAGCTGGACATGAAATCATCTGGGCAAATGATATCGATAAAGACGCTTGTGCTACATATAGGAATATATAACATAAAATGTTTACAACTTGTTTCCTTCATTTTGTTGGACATTTATTGTACGATATGTTATATTATTAACGAAAAATATTTGTCATAAAGAAAGCGAGGAACACATATGGCAAAAACAATGAAACGAGTGATTTCTCTGCTTCTTGCAGTGGTACTGGTAGTAGGTACATTTGCAGGCTGCGGAAAATCAGACAAGGAAGAAACGGCTGCGATTACCGCTACCGCAGTCAAATACTCCAAAAGCGGTCAGTATACCACGACGGTAAGCTCCAAAAAGGTTGACCTTTCGGGCGTTGCCGCGGATAATGTTGAGGTCAGGTATCTCGACCTGACTGTCGATCCCGAAGCCGCAGAGGCGGAAAGCACGGAGGCCGCAACAGAAGAAGCCGCCGCCGACGCAGCAACAGAAACGACGGAAGAAATCAAAATTGAAGACGCTTATCCGCTTTCCGCGAAGGTAGATCGCGTGGAAGCGGCGGGTCGGAAAAGCTGTGAAATCACCTTTACGGACGACAAAGCGGATGAACGCGCAACCGGCAGCTATATCGTTCTGTTTAAGGGCGTAGAAGGCGATGACAACACAGCAAGTGTTGAAGTGGAATTTCCTGAAATCACCTTAACTCCTGATGTTGAAAACGTTGTTTCCGACGCAACGCAGGCAAAGGTAACGCTTGCCATTGACGGCAGCACCTTTGAGGACGGTATCAGCGAAAAGGATATTTATCTTAATAACGCCTTCTCGGATATGAAGATTGAAAGCGTTTCCTCTTCTGAGAAAAACCTTACCGTTCAGCTGAAAGGCTCACCTGTCAGAAATGAAGCGGGCGCATATCAGTGGGGCTCTGTCAATGTAAAACCCAGCGGCATTAAGGATGGCTACGCCGACGTAACTTCTAAGGTTGATATTCAGCTTGCCACCGTCAATATTGACGTTTCAACGCTGAAATTTGAAAACGGCAAAATCAATGCTGACCTTAAGGTTTACGGCGTTGTTGACATTAACGCCTTAACAAAGGATAATATTAAAATTGACGGCGCTACCGTTGAGGCTGCGGAAAAGGCAGACGACAGTACCGTTAAACTCACAATTTCAGCAGACGGCGTTAACAGCGTGAATGATTTTGCCGATACTGTGGGCGGAAAAGCAATGAAGCTCGGCGATTATGAAACCACCGTGGCGGTTACGCAAGCAAGCTTCTATCCCGTATTTGATTATGTTGATGCGGACGGCGACGATCTTAAAATCACGCTGAAAATCTATGCCGACAACGGTACTTTTGATAAGGATCTCAAGGCCGACGCCGTCAGCTTTGCCGATGATTTTAAAGACGCCAAGGCGGAATCCGTTACGGTTGACAGCGATACGCTTGCCACCCTGATCCTCTCCGTCCCCGCAAACGGGCAGACAACGGAAACCTTCAAAATGAACGGCACCGTTACGCTTGCCGCAGGCGCGCTCATAAACGCCTGGGGCGATAAGACCTCGAAGGAGGCTTCCTGTACCCGCGACTATTCCGGCGAAACGCTTGGAAAAGCGGTCACCTTGAATGCGGATACCCTGCTTGAGATACAGAAATACACGCGGGGCAAGAATACCACGTTCGGATGCATTAAATACTGGGGCGGCGTTGCCGGACAGGTTTACTCCATCGGCAAATCCATACTCGAAGCTGCCGGCGTTCTCGAAAGCGATCAAGCAAGGCTGCTGAGAGAACTTGCAGGGATCAACGCAAAGCTTGACCAGATCTCGCAGCAGATCGAAACACTGAGAGAAGATATCAAAGGTCTGGTTGAAAGAGATATCCAGAACAAGCTCAGTACTTATAACAGCGACATGGAGCTGTTGAACAAAAAAATCAGAGATGTCAGCTATGTCTATGACCGTGCCAGAAAGGATTTAGCGAAGACGGACGAAAAATACGCAAATATCGATTGGGAGAATATGACGGATGAGGAAGCGAGTGCATATAATCATGTTCTTATCGAATATATTCTCAGCAATGCAAAACCTGATAACCTGGTTTATTCCAGCTTTCTTGATGATTGCAACACATTAAAGACCAAATACGAATCCGTTACTGGAATGCTTGAAAGGGCGAACGACAGCAATCCGATCTGCCTTTATAATGAAGCGTGCAGCTATAAGTATAATTTCGACTCTCAGGCCTTTGCTTTCAGACTTGCGCAGAGAGTATACGCGGAAACGACGCTTATCAAGGCGTACGCTGCGCTTGCCATTCGTTACGATGCAGGCGTAGATCCGGAAAACCCGAACGCCAAAACGATCATACAGGACTATAGCAACGCGATGGAGACGCTGCAATCACTCGAGGATATCGGACATCAGGCCAGCGAGATCAAGGTTGTTCCGGGCGAAGAATTTGTGAAGGCCGAGGGAACGTTTATCAGCGATGTGATGCTGATCGGCTCGAACAACAACACCTCCAAAATTCAGAGAGAGATCACCGGCAAGGGTTACACGATGGTGAACCAGAATCTGAATGAAGGAAACGGCGGCATGAAGATCTTCCTCGGGTATAAAACGACCACGGACGCCGACAATGCCATTACCGGCTTCCTTCTGACGGACGAATACAAAGGCGACAGCTATAACGGCGCCGCGATCGTTCCATGCATGGGCTACAGCGACTTTACGGGGAAACACGGCGATCTGAATACGAACGGGACAAACAAAACCAAATCGCTTTTCCTGTATTATTATAAGGACCAAAACGCCGAAAAAGCGGTTACCGGTCTATATTTCGATTCGAAAGGCGAAAACACGATCTCCCTTGACGGCGGCGCGAACGGCGATCTGAATCAGGGCACGTATGTGTATGATTCCCGAAAGCTCTATATGCACTGCGACGAGGCGGACAAAGGCGTCCATGTGCGCGTAGGGGAGGATCCGTCGTATTATCCCTTCAGCTATGTGCTCGGCAAGAGAGTCCGCGTCTGGAACAGTAAGGAGCATAGCTTTATGGAGAAGGTAGATTGGCCGTACGCGCTGCGCGACAGGAGCTCTACCCCCGGATATTACAGAAACTGGACGAGCGAAGAGGTAAACGCGTTCCTCTCCAGGATGAACGGCAGGTCGCTGCAGGACGAACTCAGGAGCGCCGGCATCCCGAGCGTAGACAGCCTTGTTACGTGCATGGAGAGATCTGCCAATTTCGGGATCGTCCTTCTGTGGGGCAACTATATCCGCCCCCAGGACTCCTCTGTCAGCACAGATCAAAAAATATATATGGTGGGGATCAACAACGGCAGAATGATCAATAACAGCGAACAACAGTATATTGATTACAGCTTTTTTGAGCTTTACTGATCTCTCCCGCCGCATGAGATCCCGACGCGGTTCCGATCCGTACCGCAGACCGGGAAATCCGATTTAAAAACAGCGTCCGCCGTTGGAATGCTTCCTTCGGCGGGCGCGTTTTTCTGTTCCGGCGTCAAAAAGATCAGTCGTCGATATACGGCTCGATGTTCGTGATCTCCGCCGCAGGCGTTCTGTCCGGCAGGGGATTTTCAAGAAGCTCGTCATAGGTATACTTCATTTTCATCGTCGCCGTATCCGAATAATAAACGTTGCCGAAAATATCCGTCGCAAGGAATACGTATTGGTAATCCTCTCCGTCAAGCGGCATTTCGGTTACCGCCGGGTTCTCCTCGTCATACAGCTCGCCGACCTCAAATTCCTCGCTGTAAATATCTTCCGTTTTACCGTCCTTAACAACTCTTTCAGTGAGCACCTTCAGCGTTACGTCCGATTCAAGCTGATAAATAAAATTATCGGGAATACCGTTTTCGTCCGGATATTTATGAATTCCCGCCATCATATAGTGACCGTTGTTGAATTCGTTTTCGTCCCAGAAGAAGTTATATTGCAGTATGGCTTTATCGGTATCCTTAAACTGTTCCGCGTTGGAATTGACAATTACGGGAGTTTCAAAGGTGAGAAAATCCGTTGTGTTGCTGAGCGGGGAGCAGTACATCCTGTGACCGCAAAGCGCAAGCGTAACGCCTCTGAAATTGCTCTTGAAATTCATATTGTCATAATCCTTGTCAATATCATTATTGGTGCAAAGAATATGACGCGTGCCGTCGCTGTCGGTTGTAAAGAGCATAAAATCAATGGCGGCAAGGTAGGCGTAGCTCTCCTTGGTAAGCGAAATGGAAAATGCTCCGTTTTCGCTGATGCTTCCCTTATCCGTAAATTCAATCGGAACTTCAGGCACGTCGCAATAATGATTCTTTAGAAATTCACTGTACTCCTCGCTGACGCTGAGCGCCACGTAATCCTCCACCTCCGCTTTGTCGTAGGTAATGGGATAGTAGAAGGATACGCCCCTGTTACTGCGTTCACCGCTGTTTACGGTATACGGCACCGCTTTGTCCATTGCATCCAAAAGCGATAAATAAATATCGTCTTCTCCCTCGATGATATGATTATCCCACGCTTCACCGAAGAAATCGCCCAAATCGACCATATTGGCGCTGCCGTCAAAGGTATTTTCAATGCCGAATTTTTCACATCTTTTTGCGGCGGCCATAATGCGGGAAAAATAATTTTTCGTTTCCGACATTCTGTTCATATAGGCGGCGCAATTGTCAAAGTGCTCCACCAAGCTCTCGGCGTTGGCTAAATTGATGAGCGACAGTGTGGAATAGATATCCTTGCCTGTTTTTTTGCATTTATCCATAAACGCGTCGCAGATTTTTTTGCCGATAGCTTCACTCTCACCGTCAGAAGCAAAGGATTCGCAAACCGCTTTGTAGTCCATACCGCCGCCGGGAATAATCTCTTCGGAAGCAATCATATAGTCAGCGTAATCCTTCATGACCGAAACGACTTCGATGGTTGCCATCAGGCAGGCGTCAAAGGAGATAAAATCAAACTTACCATTCAGCTTGGCTGCGTCAAGCGCACTCTTCAATTCCGTCAGCGATAAGGAATCAAAGGAATAATTTTCATCAAAGCAAACGCCCTTTGCCGAGCCGCCGCCGTGGTCCCAAAGGACCAACATATTCTTTTCGCTCTTATATTCCTTCTGTCCCCAGGCAAGAAAATCGGTCAGCGTTTCCGGCTCCCCCATATTCGCCTGCGGAAGGGTGTCAAGGAGCTTCAGCTTGCCGTCCTTCACCTCATAGCGTTGGATCGCGCTGTTATCAATACCGTGAGAACGCCAGGTCTGAGCGCCGCCCGTTTCAATCACGACGTTCATGTCTCTTCCGATGTCCGCCTGCAGGATCTCATCGATATTCTTTCCCGCAAGCCCCTGCTTTGTTTCCAGATTTGAGCCGCACATATAGATGAATATTGTTTTTTGGCTGCCTCCGATTTTATTGCACCCGCTGAAAACTGTAACGAGCAAAATACAGGCTAATATAATTGAAATTAGCTTTTTCATCATGTAACCTCCCAAAAGGATATGAGAATATTATATCACAACATCAAAGTAATGTCTTTTTTTTTGACCTTATTTTATAATTTATATAGTGCAAATGCGAAAAGGCTGTCGTGCAAAGGATTTGGATTCATCGTGCAAAGGTTTACCATATAGCGCAAAGTCTCACGGAAAATGGTTGCATTGTATCCATTGATCACTCTTCAAAAATAGAACCATTCGTGTTCGATTGAGGGGTGGTTTTTTCTTGCAATCCCTGTGTTTACGCGGCTTCTCGTAAACATCGCTAATCGAACACAGTTTACGAAACAGCTCAAAATATGTGCAGGAAATAAAAATTATTTGTAATTCGAACCATCATTGTTCGGTTTATAAATTTAAAAAGTCGCATGACGCTTGAAATATTCCGATTCGAAAGCGTCAGGTGTTCGATAACTTATGATGGAGTGCGGCCTTTTAGAATTGTAATAGTGAACATACTCTTTGATTGCATTTCTTATCTTCCGTTCAGATCTGAAGTCTGTACGGTATAGTTTTTCTGTTTTTATCGATTTGAAGAAAGACTCCATAACTGAATTATCGTATGGTGTGCTTGCTCTTGAAAAGGATTGTTGTATCCCTAAGGCTTTTAAATAACTCATAAATGCCCTGGAAGTATAGTTCTTCCCTTGATCACTGTGAAACAAAAGATCTGTCGGTTGGCGATACTCATAAGGAGTGCTATATGGAATCCCTGAAGTTTTATTTGATTAAGGACGCACATTGCTTTGCCAACAGCCTGAGCGCGCGGTGACGCATACGAAGATTTAATGAACGGCGAACAAAAACGCTTTGCTGAAACCCAGGCGATCAATGAGGCTGCGTTTGCGTGGCTCGAAAAGGCAGACGAAGCGGACATCGTGCTGATTGCCGGCGATCTTTCCTTTAACGGCAAAAAGAAGAGCAACGAAGTTTTTTCCAAACTGCTGCACGATTTCAAAGAAAAAAGCGGAAAAAGGATTTACATCGTTACCGCCAGTCACGATTTTAACGATACGCCGTTTTGCTTTTCTGAAAGCGGCAGGGGAACGGTGGATGTAACGAAGTTTTCCGAGCTTCTGGGTTATTACGGAGACTTCGGTTACCGCGACGCCATCGCGTTCAACGAAGAGCATCTCTCCTAAAGAAATGCTGAGTATCACCTCTTTCGTGTTTCTGTGATTATTACATCACCGTCCGGACAGCCTTTCAATCATTACAACATCTAGCGCAAGGATACCAAAAACGACAAAGTACGGATGCCTAACTCCTTGTCGTTTGGCATCCTTTAACCTTTTGTTAAGCGTACACGACTTCCCTTAAAACGAATTCCTCCGCGGCATTCCGAATATTGCCCATCTCTTGCACCCAACGCCACCAATCTTCAGCTTTGAGTTGCTCCGTGATGCCACGTTCCTGCTTCATTCGGTCAACGAGGGTGTCCATCATTTCGGTTGCCTGTTGGTCGATTTCGCACAGGTGCGGCCAGAGTGAACCGTCCAGAAACATCTGATTGTAGAGCGCTTTGTGGTGCTCTTGCAGATATGTCCGGCGCATTCTCCCGTACTTGCCAAAGGGTTGCTGTTCTTTGCATTTGTTTTCCATAAAAAATGACCTCCTTGTATTTGGTGGCTTAATTCTATCAAGCGCAAGGAAATCTGTCGAATGTGTGGATTTTTATCTGAATCTCTTGACAATTGCAGCTGTGCGAAATAGAATGAATATGTACTGATTGCACAGGCGCTTATTGTCTTCGCGAAGTCCGTTATGAACACTCGCACCAGCAAGTAAGTCTCGAAAATCCAGTAACGACGGGGTTTTCGAGATTTCTTTTTTTCACAAATCCTTTTTTGTCTTTATTTTGGTCTTTATGGAGATGAATCATCCGGCTCCCTTTTGAACAGTTTAGCGATATCATCGAGCGCCTGCGCGTTTGCTTCCTGAAAAGAATGTGCATATATATCCATCGTCGTAGATGTTTGCGAATGACCCAAAATTGCCGATACAGTCTTCACGTCCGCCTTTGCATTCAGAATCGCCTGCGTCGCAAAGGCGTGCCGAAATGCGTGGATGCCCTTGAAGGGCAGGTTCTCTTTCTGACAGAAATCCCTCAACCAGTTATAGGGGGTATGCACACCCATCGGCTTTCCATTCCACTGCGTGAATAAGCGGCCTGTTTCAACCCATTGATCCCCACAGTTGACACGATTAATATCCCGCTCAGCTTTGAGAAGCTTTAGCTCGGACAAAAGTGCTTCTGGCAGTTTCAAACTGCGGTAGCTACTTTTTGTTTTCGGTTCCGAAGTGTAGGTTCCCGTATTTTTGTTTCTGTATTGACTGGTACGAGCGATGGAACAAATGCCAGTCGTAAGGTCAATATCACGCCGTTCCAATCCGAGCGCCTCACTGCGGCGCAGGCCGCAGTAAATCAAAAAGAGATAGTAGACCCGATAGCGCAATGGAGCGCCTTCAAGCTTTTCCATGAGGGCGATTTCCTCTTCAATGGTATATGGTTCCAGTTCCTTGCGATCCGTCTTCACAACCGGAACCCCTTGACAGGGGTTCCGATCAATAATACCGCAAAGCATCGCGTATTTCATGACATCGCTTATAAAAGTCAGGTAATGCTTCTGTGTTTTCTCGGAAAGACCCTTTCCCGTTGCTTTGTTCACTCCCTCACCGGCGAGCGAAAAAATGAACCTCTGGATCGTGCGAAAATCCAACATATCCACGTAGCAATTCCCGATGGCGGCATACGTGCGTTCCCGGCATCCTTTCATTCGTTCCAGTGTTGAAATCCGAAGCGTCTGACTGAGTGCCGCGGATTCGAGCCATTCTTCGGCAAGCTCAGCAAATTTGATGCGGCGAAACGTTGCGGATGTTTTTGCATACTTCTCCTCCATCTGGAAGACCTGCCTATCCAGTGCCCTTTTGATTTCCCGGCTCGACAGATTGGCGGCTGGCTTCCATGTCTCACTTCTGACGATCTGTTTCCCATCCGGGGCGTAGCCGCAGGATACGCGTATACGGAAAACCTTTTCTCCGTTCGAGTTTGTTCTTTCATCAATTGTTGCCATATACAAACCCTCCTTATATATTGGAAACACAGAAAGCATCTGTATTGCTGCACGAAATGTGTTTTAACAGAAGATCCAGATTGATCAGCTTCTTTGAATTAACTGCGACCGTCGGCAGTTCGCCGGTGTTTACCATGCGGCGCAGCGCGCGCATTGTCATGGCTGTGTCGGGATCTGCTTTTCTGATCTCTTCCATCGCCTGCGGCAAAGTGCGAAGGCGGGGGATACTATTCATAGTTTCGTCCATCGTAAAACTCCTATTCTTTAGTAGTGTATTTGTTCTCCCGCGTTTCAGCGGGTCTACATTAGTCCGAATAACGTCGGACGCGTAACGGCGTTTTTTGGCGTAGATTCATCGATAGTTATCGATGAATCCAGACCTTGACCCTGCCGGAAGGGTAAATATATGGCTTAAGCCACATCGTCTCTCTGACCAGCTGTACACACGGTGTCCGAGAGGCAATATCGATCGATTCGATTAAAAGCTACGTTTGACCGGTTGGAGCGCCCGGTTTCCCGGCGACCGAACCTACGGCATAGACCTGCCTGTTGTTTTGCAAGACGGTTCTCGACCTCCTTTCTGCTGTATTGATCGTGCTTAAAAGGTATACCGTGCGAAAACGAAAAAGTCAAGAGCAAAATGAAGAATATTTTTGCTTCCACTCGGCGCGCCTGGATACATAACGGCGCTTTTGTGCCGATACTAGGGCAATAGTTATTACCTTTTAACATTGACCCTGCCGGGGCGGTAAACATATGGCTTAAGCCCATCGTATCATCGACCAAGGAACAATCCATGTCTGAGAGGCAATATCGATCGATTCAATTTTGCAATGGATGAAACATCATCCTGTCAACACATATACCCTGAAAAAAATAGTAAAGAGCAAAATGAAGAAAATTTTTAAAGGGTTTTGTTTCCACTCGGCGCACTTATATATATAATATATAAGTGCGCCGAGTGGAATATAGGGTGGCTTTTATTTATAAAATCGCAGATTTATTGCCGAGCTGTCAGGTGGGAATGAGCCGTCCCGCTTTTGCCGGCGACTGGGAGAATAGAATCCCGGCCTTGCCTTTTTACGCTGTTCCCTTTGGGTCACAACGTCAGAGTTTATGCGGATAGTCCGGGGATTCTACGGCGTCGCCGCCATGCCGTCATGTGGCTTGACTACGGCAGCGCCGCTGTCCCGGCCTTGCCTTTTTACGCTGTTCCCTTTGGGTCACAACGCCAAATTTGTGCGGATAGCGTTAGAGATTGCCTGCATCGCCTTTGCGCTTGTTACACTGCCGAGCTTGCGCAACAGTCGCATTTTGTCAACACATCTTATCTGCTCAACCATAGCGATGGAGTCGACGGCAACGCCGGTTTCTTTTGCCGGTAAAACAACTCGACCGCCTTCGTCTCTCACCAGACGGTTTCAAAAAGACAACGGAGTTAATTATATTCAATCTCTCTCTTTTTCCTTTATCGGTGGTTATAGAACTGCTTTTGTGGCTGCCATATTCTTTCGGATAGTCCGAGAAAACGATGCCCTGTCGTTGGGGGCTTTTCCTGCGGCTTTTCCCTCTGAACCCGCTATTTCTATCGGGATTGTTCTCGTAAATTTGCCCTTTGTTCCGGGCGAAGTTCTCGCTAACCATGTTGGAAAAATCCCTGATTTGCTGGCTTTGTCCATCCTCTTTTCCGCACCATCCGATACTTTCTCCGATATCCCTTGTCGGGGTGCTTTTCACAACAGAACCTACCCCGGTAAATACTGCCGGGGTTGTTTTACCAAGAATCTTATCTGACCTACCCATAAAAGGTCACATCTTTTTGTGGCGTTTTTTCTGCTTTCCATCCCCGAAATATCTTGTGTTTAAGCCCCATTTTTGATATAATCATGATATCTACCAGGCATAGAAGGAGGAAGCATATATGGCGTTGAGAAGCGAGCAATCCAGATGGCTCATCCCCGTTGTGATTGCAGCCGTTGTCCTGTTGGCCTTTGTGGTGATCCTGCTGCTCCGGCCGAAGGGCGGCCTGTTCACCGGACAGGAATGGACTGGCAGGAAGAATCATTCTGCAATCTTTGCAATCAACAAGATGGACTACCACACAAGCGGCACCTTCGATTATGAAAGCGAAGAAAACCCGACCACTGCGCTTCTCATACCTGTCGTTGATATCGGCGACACGTTGGGTTCTCAAGGAAACAACAATATCTTTGTGCGCTTGTTCTACCGCGTCTATTATTTATTCAACGGTTTGAAATGATACGTCATCCGTTCCAGTTTTCTTCAGAAACACTGAGCCCAGAGGGCCGGTTGAACTGTGAGCCTGATCAGGCATTCTTGGTTTTTCAGACGGAGGAGGGATTATCATGCGGATCGAAGCGCTTGACGAAAACTTTGTTGTGACTGCGCCGGATGAAACGGAAACCGTGTTCTTTGACGTCGCGCAGCCGCCGTTCACGGTGCACGGGTTGCTGCGGGATGAAGAAGGGTATTACCGGATTCCGCACGCACTGGCCGCCGCGACCAACATCGGCGTTCAATTTCTGAGCCTGAACACGGCGGGCGGGCGCGTCCGCTTTCGGACGGACGCAGATCGGGTGGTTCTGCGTGCCGCAATGCGCTGTGTGACCCGAATGCCGCATTTTGCGTTCACCGGCAGCGCCGGCTTTGATCTTTACGCCGACGGCGTTTACCGCGGGACCTTCACTCCGCCGATGGAAATGGAGGACGGGTACACGTCTGAGCTGGAGCTCGGGCTCGGCGGCACGCGGGAAATCACTGTGCATTTTCCGCTTTACAGCGGCGTCACGCGGCTTGAACTCGGCTTTCCGGCGGGCAGTACGCTGGGCAGGGCATCCGCCTATCGGACGGCGGTGCCGGTGGTGTACTACGGTTCCTCCATCACGCAGGGAGGATGCGCGTCCCGCCCGGGCAACGCCTATCAGAACATCCTGTCTCGGCTTCTGTCCTGCGACCACCTGAATCTTGGCTTTTCCGGCAGCGCACGGGGGGAGGCCTGCCTGGCGCAATACATCGCCGGGCTCTCCATGTCCGCTTTCGTGCTGGACTATGACCATAACGCGCCCGATCCGGCGCACCTTGAGGCAACTCACGCGGCGTTTTTCCGTACCGTCCGCGAAAAGCAGCCGACGCTGCCGGTGTTTTTACTTTCACGCCCGCAGCCGAACCCGAACGAAGAGGAACTGCTTCGCCGCGATATCGTCCGGCGGACGTGGGAAGCGGCTGTGAAGGCCGGAGATCGGAACGTCACGTTTTTCGACGGCACAGAGATGCTGCGCCTTTTCGGCGGTGATTCCGGCACCGTGGACAACTGCCACCCGAACGACCTCGGCTTTTACTGTATGGCGAAGACGCTGGAACCGGCTCTGAAAGCCGCTTTGCAAAAGCAATCACAGAGAAAAGAATAAGAAACGAAAAAGGGAATGAGAATCATCGCTATGCGTCCGCAAATCATAAATATCATCAATTTTATCAGAGCTGTTGAGCCCAGAGAGCCGGTTGACCTTCTTACACCTGTGAAAAAGCAGGCTGAGCTGATGCAGAAACACAAGCTCAGGGGCACATTCCTGCTGCAGTATGACGCTCTGATCAGCCCTGAATATACGGATTTCCTGAAGAGCCTTGACCCGGCGCAGTTTGAATTCGGCGTCTGGTTCGAAGTTGTGCAGCCACTGTGTGAAGCGGTCGGTGAAACATGGACTGGCCGATTTTCCTGGGATTGGCACGCGCAGCACGATCTGCCGCAGGGATACGCTCCCGAGGCAAGAATCAAAATGACCGACTGCCTTTTTGGTAAATTCAAAGAAGTATTCGGCAGTTATCCGCGCGTGATGGGCGCATGGGTGCTTGACACGATCTGTATCAATCACGCCGACAGGCAATACGGTCTTGACGCTCTGTGCTGCTGTAAAGAGCAATTCGGAACAGACGGCTACACGCTTTGGGGCGGTTACTACGGCCAGGGCTATTATCCATCAAAAAAGAATTTCTTTGTGCCCGCGGCAACCAAAGAGAACCAGCTCTCCGTTCCCATTTTCAGAATGCTTGGCTCAGATCCTGTTTATCAGTATGATTTCGGGCGCAATGTTGACGGCCAGTGTGACACCATGCAGGGCGTAATCACCCTGGAGCCCGCAAGCGGAAACGGCGGCTGCAACCCCGCCTGGGTGGATTGGTACCTGCGCGAGAATTTCAACGGAGAATGTCTCTCTTTCGGTTATGCGCAGGCCGGTCAGGAAAACTCCTTCGGCTGGGAAGGCATGGCGAGTGGTCTCGAATACCAGTTCAGGAGATTTGAAGAGCTCAGCCGGCAGGAGAAACTTGAGATTCTGACGCTCGGTGAAACCGGCAGAAGATTCACGGATGCCTATGAAATCACGCCCGCATCCGCAATTTCGGCGCACACAGCGTGGGACGACCCCGGCAAATGCTCTTTCTGGTACAGCTCCCGTTATTACAGGATCAATGTTTTTTCGGACGAAAACGGAATCAGGATCAGGGATATCTACACATTCAATGAGGATGCTGCAGACCCTTACCTCATAAAGCGCTGCAATACAGACGACATCATATATGAAACCGACCGTGTGCTTGACGGCAACCGGCAGTCCGGCAACGGGGTGCTCGCCGGCATCTATCCGCTCTGCGAACTGACCGATGAACCATTTCACGGAAACGACTATGTGTTCACAGACCTCGGAAACGGCGTATGCGAAATCGCGTTTGACGCGCTTGTTTTCCGATTCGCCCCCGAAAGCTGTTCCGTAAGCCATCCGGACGGCGTGAAGCTGAAAAAGGCGGTCGGCAGAAGGAGCGAAATGCCGGATGCAGACTGCCCGGTCAGAGCGGTTCCGTATCGCGTTTTCAATCTCATGAAATAAGCATCAAAAAGATCATTGAGATAGCGGATGCGCTTTCTGGAGATAGTTACTCCGGCATGCTTTTGAATACATTTTGACATAAAAACCTCTTTTGTCTACCTACCAAGGCAAAAGAGGTTTCTTATGCTTTTGGGAGAGGGGAGGATTATTGTCACACCTCAAACGCTCCTCTACACGAAGAAACAGATGGAAACAATAAAAGGTCATATCTTTTTTGACCTTTTGCCCCTCCCCAATTACATCAATTATAATATGCATGATGCAATTAAACGCTTGACAAATGCAGTTGTGAAGCGTATACTATAATTGCATCATTTTTATTGGACTTGATGCTTTTGAAATGAGGCGTGACTATGAGAACAATCAATTACAAAACCGAATATGAAAAAGTGCTTTCTCCGGATATCGTTGCTTTGCTTTCGCAGATCCACGAGTTCAAGGGGCAGCAGGTTCTGCTTACCGAAGCAAAGACCGACGCGCTCGCGCAGCTGCTCGAAGTTGCAAAGATCCAGAGCACCGAGGCGTCTAATCGGATCGAGGGGATCATCACGACTGACGAACGCCTGAAGCAGCTTGTGCGCGATAAAACCATGCCGCGCACACGAAGCGAAAAAGAGATCGCCGGCTACCGGGATGTGCTCTCAACCATTCACGAAAGCTATGACTATATCCCGCCTCGGCCGGCTCTGATTCTTCAACTACACCGGGATCTCTATAAATACAGCGGTATGTCGATCGGCGGCAGCTATAAAAACAGCGACAACGTTATTGCCGAAGACCATGCTGACGGCACGCGAACCATCCGCTTTCAGCCGGTTCCGGCGTGGGAGACAGCGGAAGCGATGCAGAGCCTTTGTGATGCGTTTGACGCCGCGCTCGGTGACGCTGAACTCGATCCGCTGGTGCTCATTCCAATGTTTATTCTTGACTTTCTCTGCGTTCATCCGTTCAACGATGGAAACGGGCGCATGAGCCGGCTGCTGACGCTGCTTTTGCTTTACCGTGCCGGCTATTTCGTCGGGAAGTATATCAGTATTGAAAAGCTGATCGCAGACAGCAAGGAGACCTATTACGAGGCGCTGCAGGAAAGCTCTTATGCCTGGCACGACGCTAAAAATGATTATGTGCCGTTTGTCAGATATCTGCTCGGCGTTGTTGCGGCCGCATACCGTGATTTCACAAGCAGGGTCGAACTGCTGACAACAGCGAAGGTGACGAAAGCCGACCGTGTGCGCGAAACCATCAAGAACCACCTTGGAACCATCACCAAAGCCGAGATCGCGACGCTTTGCCCGGACATCAGCGAAGTGACGATTGAGCGCACATTGGCCGAACTGAAAGCCACCGGCGACATCCTCAAAATCGGCGGAGGGCGCTACACCAAATACACCTGGAACCACGAGAAGAATTAAGAATTAGGAATTAAGAATTAAGAAGTAGGGGGAAGCGCAGATGGAAAATGCGGTGTTGAATAAAAGTAAAGGTTTTGCAATCAGAATCATCAGGCTTTATCAATACTTGAAAGATGAGAAAAAAGAGTTTGTTCTTTCCAAACAGCTATTGCGTAGCGGGACAAGCATCGGCGCCAATTGCCGCGAAGCATATCGTGCGCAGAGCCCGGCCGATTTCACGGCGAAACTCGGCATTGCGCTGAAAGAAGCAGAGGAATCCGCCTACTGGCTTGAACTCTTGGCGGAAACCGATTACCTCTCAACCGAACAGTTTCGCAGCATCTACGCCGACAGCGAAGAACTCATCAAGTTGCTTGTCAGCATCATCAAAACCACCAAACTTCATAATTCATAATTCTTAATTCATAATTGTAAAGGAGCGCAGCGACTTATGATTACCGGCGAACTGAAAAACAAAATCGACGCACTATGGGAGATCTTCTGGACGGGCGGCCTGACCAACCCGCTGGACGTGATCGAGCAGATCACCTATCTGATGTTTATCCACGACCTTGATGACAGCGACAACCTGCGCGCCAAGGAGAGCGCGATGCTCGGCCTGCCGTATCAGAGCGTGTTTGCCGACGAGGTACAGATCGGCGAGCGCACCGTTGACGGCAAGCAGCTCAAATGGTCGGTGTTCCATGACTTCCCGGCCGGCAGAATGTATTCCGTTGTGCAGGAGCTGGTCTTTCCGTTCATAAAAGATCTGCACGGCGACAAGAACAGCGCCTATTCCAAATACATGGGTGACGCGATCTTCAAGCTGCCCACGCCCCTTATGCTCTCCAAAGTCGTGGATGCCCTCGACGCAATCTACGATCTGATGAGCGCGTCACAAATCGCCGACGTGCGCGGCGACGTCTATGAATATCTGCTCGCCAAGATCGCCACGGCGGGCGTCAACGGCCAGTTCCGCACCCCGCGGCACATCATCCGCATGATGGTCGAGCTGATGGACCCCGGCGCCGACGACGTGATCTGCGATCCGGCGTGCGGCACATCCGGCTTCCTTGTCACGGCAGGGGAGTACCTCAAGGAGCACCGCAAAGAGGAGATCTTCTTCAACCGCCAGAAGAAAGACCACTACATGAACCATATGTTCCACGGCTACGACATGGATCGTACCATGCTGCGCATCGGCGCGATGAACATGATGACGCACGGGATCGACAACCCCTTCATCGAATACCGCGACAGCCTTTCCGACCAGAACCCCGACAGCGGCAAGTATTCCCTGATTCTTGCCAATCCGCCATTCAAGGGCAGCCTTGACGCCGACACGGTTTCGCCCGACCTGCTCAAGGTCTGCAAGACCAAAAAGACCGAGCTGCTCTTCCTCGCTCTGTTTCTGCGGATGCTGCGCGTGGGCGGGCGCTGCGCGTGCATCGTGCCGGACGGGGTGCTCTTCGGCTCGTCCACCGCGCACAAGGCGATCCGCAAAGAACTGATTGAAAACAACCGGCTCGAAGCCGTCATCTCCATGCCCTCCGGCGTGTTCAAGCCCTATGCGGGCGTGTCCACGGCGGTATTGGTATTCACCAAAACGGGGCACGGCGGCACCGACAACGTCTGGTTCTATGACATGCACGCCGACGGTTTTTCGCTGGACGACAAGCGCACGCCCGTCAAGGAAAACGACATTCCCGACATCGTGGCGCGGTTCCGCACCCTCTCAGGCGCTGCGCGCCAGCTCCCCCAAGGGGGGAGCCAAGGCACAACCTCTCAGTTAGAGAATCATCTTGCCTCCCTCGCTGAGGGAGGTGGCGCCGCCGCAGGCGGTGACGGAGGGAGTGAAGCCGACCGCAAGCGCACCGCGCAGTCGTTCTTTGTGCCGAAGGAGGAGATCGTCGGCAATGACTACGACCTTTCCATCAACAAATACAAGCAGACGGAATACAAGCCCGTGGAGTACCCGCCGACAAGCGAGATCCTGGCGGAGCTGGACGAACTCGAGCTGGAGATCGGCAAAGAGATGGAAGCGCTGCGGGGCTTGTTGGGACTTGATTGAAAGTGTGAGGATTGTATTATGAATAGAACACTAGGAGAAGTTTGTTTCTTTTATTCAGGAACTGGTTTTCCTGTTGTTTACCAAGGAAAAGGATACGGAGAGTTGCCATTCTATAAGGTTGGAGATATTTCTAACAACGTTTTGGCGGGCAATATGTATCTTTCGTTCTGCAACAACTATATTTCAAGGCAAGAGGCATCTGAGATATCAAATGGGTAAAGAGATAATTAAAGAGATTACCAAAGAAGCTACTAAAGAAATAGCAAAAGATGTATATAACGATGCAGCAAAGCCTATTATCAAACCGTCAGGAGAACTATTAGGTTTAGTTCCTAGAACAATAAAAGCAGCTCTCTCTGGATTGGAAAAGTGGATACTTACAAAAGAGTATAATGTTGAGGAAACTAGAAAACTGCTGGAAGAAAAGCTAAAGGATACTTCTCCCGAGCAGATTCAGCCACCAGAAGCCTATATTGCAGTCCCTGCATTGCAGTATATTAGTTATTGTATGGATAACCAAGTTTTAAGAAATATGTATGCCAATCTTTTGGCAAACTCTATGACTGCTGTTGTAAAGAATGGGGTTCATCCTGGGTTTATAGAAGTTATTAAACAACTTTCTCCTGATGAAGCAAAGATATTAAACTATTTTTCGTTCAATAAGATTATTCCAACAATATCTTTTCGGCTAAAAAACAGTAAAGGAGAGCATATTGCTATTCAAAACAATTTTTCCGATATTGGTGAGCTATACAGTTTAATCCAAGTATTTGAAGGACCATTAATTCGTCTTATCTTGCAAGTCAGGTGGTGGCAGGGACCAATCACTGCGTTCTCTGCAAAGCGACGCCCGTTGTTCCCGACACAAAAACGACCTATTCCATTGTTTACATTTACGAGGATCCGGAAGGCAATGCAACGATCACCGAAATCGTTTCAAGCGAAGCGGACGCACAGGGGGCTGCAGAAGACGTCGTCGGCGGCTGGACGGAAACGGAGTCTCCCGTCATGACAGACGAAGCGAAGAAGGCGCTTGAAAAAGCGTGCGAGACGCTGACCGGCGCTGCATACACGCCTGTTGCGCTTCTTGCAACGCAGATCGTCGCGGGTACAAACTACCGCATTCTTTGCACGTCCACGCCCTCGGTCCCGTCATCCGAAAGCAAATATGTGATTGCTGTCGTATATGCTGATTTGGCGGGGAACGCCGAACTGCTTGAAACTGCAGAATTCCTGCAGCCGTGAAGCGGGCGGCGTCTGCTTCTGCCCTGCATAAACCGGGTTCGGTTTGTGAAAGCTGCCGCAAGGTGTTTGATTGTCCATAGCACAAACCTTCGGGGTCTCCCGCCTACTTTGGGGAGCGCAGGTTGGGATATGCGTTTCTTCGCTGCCAAAAGACAAATCGTTATGTTTGTGTAAATCCCTTGTGGGTCATTGCACCGGGAAGACGAGTGTTCGAAAGAGCACTCGTCTTCTGCTTTCAGCGTTGAGAGCAACGGAATTTGAAGGCGCCGCGGCACAGAGAAACAGTCCGGGCGACTGTACCCGCACGGCTTCGGCACGGAGCAAAGCACCCCGCGCGCGGCGGAACTATTTTTCCGGAACCGCTTGATTTTAGCTTTCGGAATCAGTACAATAAAAGAAAGCGATACCATATCAGCAAGACCGGTATCGCGGAAACGGAGAAAACCTATGAAACAAAGAATCAGACGCCTGTCCGTTACGCTTCTCGCCCTGCTTTTGTCGCTGACGCTGGTCTTCTCGGCGGTTGTCGCCTTTGCCGAAAGCGGTGCGTTCGCCGACCGGGCCTACACCAATCTCGTGACCTTCTCCGACTGCCAGAGCTTCGGCCCCGGCGCGTTCAACAACTTCGGCAGCGTCCTGCGCGTCATGCGCGACGACGGCCTGCCCGAGCCCGACGCGCTGCTGGTCGGCGGCGACTATTCCCGTCTGCTCAACGACTACGCGACCCCGGGAATCATCCAGCTGCGCGACCAGTATACGGCGGTCTATGAAAACGGCGACCCCGACGACATCATCACGGCCCAGGGCAACCACGACTCGCGCATTCCTGCGTTCTATCCGACGGGTATGTACGACATGGGCACCTATTGCTTCTATCTGATCAACGAAGACGATTATCCGTGGCTGCAGTACCTGAGAACCCAAGCGAAAAAGACCGTGCAGAAGACGGCGCAGAACGTCAAGGCCGCCCTCGATCAGATGATCGCCGCGGGCGACACCCGTCCGGTGATCTTCATCACCCACGTGCCGCTGCACCACACGGTACGCGGCGGCGGGGGAGACAACATGTATTCGTTCTACCTCTTCGACGTCATCAACGAGGCCGCAAAGACGCTCGACGTGATCTTCCTGTTTGCCCATAACCATTCCGGCGATTACGACGACTATATCGGTGGCTCCGTCAACTTCATGGCGCCCGGCGACACCGTCCGCATCCCCAACCCCGAAAAGCGGGGCGAAGACAACTACCTGGAAGAAACGCTGAACTTCACCTACACGAACTGCGGCTATATCGGCTACAGCAAGAACAACCAGACCGAAACGTCCACCAACGTCCTTTCCATGGGCGCTATCCGCTTCTTCGCCGACCGGTTCGTCTTCCTGAAGTACACCGAAGACGGCCTGTTCCGTCAGGACGAAGTGCAAAGAAAGAACGCCGCAGCCGACGCCGACCTGCAGCAGGCGGCAACGACCGCGGCCCTGAAACGAAACAACGAAAAGCTCTGGGATCTGGAAAAAACGATCTGGGAGCCCATCGTCCGCTTCTTCCTGAAAATCTTCAAACTGCTCGGAATCAAATAATCCGGCTGCCCGGGGGCGCAGCTCTCTTTGGGCCTTGCGGCCGCAAAGCGAACTGTTTTTCGTGAGAACAATACACAAAATCCGCGCAAGGCTGACGCCTTGCGCGGATTTTTAAAGCAGTGATCGCGGAAAAGAGCCGCTTTGCGGGAAGCCGGAAAACGCCGTTATTCGTATTCCACTTCGATCGCTTCAAATTTGCACTTTGAGGCGCACAGGCCGCACCGGAAGCACTTGTCCTGATTGATCTCAAACGGCTCCTTGATCTTTCCGAAGGGGGCCTTTGCCTTGCAGACGCGGCTGCACAGCGAGCAGCCTTTGCACTTTTCCGGAACGATAAAGACTCTTTTGATCTTCTTCCAGCCCGCCGGCGCGGAGATCGCTCCGTTCGGGCAAACGTGCGAGCACTGGGAGCACTCGACGCATTTGGCGTTGTCAATCGCATAGAGCGAGGCGTCGTCATTGACCGGCGAGATCGCGTCGAACAGACAGGTGAACGCGCAGCCGCCGCACCCGACGCATCTTGATTCATCGATTCTGAAAGCCATACTCAACCTCCCGAGGCGGGCGAAAGCAGCCAGAGCTCGTCGCCGTCCGCCAGCTTCTGCTTTTTCTTTTTGCAGTGCTCGCCGTTGATGAAAACAGTCGCATCGGTGAAGGCGAGGCTGCTCTTGTGTTCGCCGACGGCGATTTCGTTCAGCGCATCGAGCAGATCTGAAAGGCGCTCGGCCTCAAGCTCAAGATCCGAAAGATGCGTGTCAACTCTGTAGACGCCGAACAGCTTGACTTTAACCTTTGCCATATCTCTTCTCCTTTTACGGTTTCTTTGCGGCCGCGACCGCAGAATCATAAAGCGCTTTGTCGATCTGAACGCCGAGGGTTTTCAGCCTGTGCCAGGTGGGAATGCCGTCCTTCCAGCCGCGGGCTCTGTAGAAGACCTTCTTCATCTGCTCGAGCGGCACCTTGGTTTTGGGATTGTTCGGATCCTGCAGCTCGTCTGTCAGGCGCTTCGGCAGCTTGTCGGCGCCCGCCTTCTGGCCGAGGATGACGTTTGCAATCCGTTCCGTATTCCAGCCGTAGGCGCCCCAGGTGAGGTACTTCGCCATGTTCGACTTCATGCCGGTCGCGTGCTTGACGGCAATCGCGTGCGGCAAAAGCGGGATGTTCAGCTGCGGCACCTTGGTGAAGTGGCTGAGCAGATTGACGACCGGGCCGACATACGGGAACGCCGCGAGAACGACCTTCGTCAGGAGCATGTTCGGCTTGCCGATCAGAAAGCCCGGGAGCACGGCGTAGCTGGTGAACATGCAGCTGCCGCCGGCGGAAACCGATTCCATCAGGTTCTGAAACATGATCGCGATTGCGGCCTTGCCGTGCGGCGTCAGGGAATTGACGTCGAGGCCGAGGCCCTCCACCACGACCATGTAGCCGGCGTTGAGGTGGCAGCCGCCGCGGTTGGAGGTTGCGTAGCCGAGACCCTGACCGACGGCGTGGCGCGGCTCATAGGCCGCGAGCTCCATGCCCTTGGCGTTGATTGCAAACTCCTTGCCGCCGAATTTGTCGCTCATGCGCTTCGTGCCGTCGGCAAGCTCGTTGCCCTCGCCTCTGCGGTGGGCGATATCCTCGAACATCTGCGAAAGATTGTCCGTTTCGCCGAAGTGAATGCCGAAGTCGTGGATGCCCTTTTCGGCGAGTTCCATCGCGAAGGCGACCGAGCCGGCGCAGGAGATCGAATCCATGCCGAGCTCATCCAGCTCGTAGTTCCATTTGAGAATCTTTTCAATGTCGTCGTTGAGGATGTTCGCGCCCAGAAGGCCGAGCGTTTCCAGCTCGGGCCCCTTGACCACCTTGCCGTCGACCTTGACGCGCCTGGCGCAGCGGATGACGCAGCCCGTGCAGGCGCCGTTGGAAACCAGGTGGTTTTCGGCCAACTCTTCGCCCGAGATCTTTTCAAAGCCGTCGAATCTGCCGGCGGAAAAGTTTTTGGTCGCAAGGATGGAGTGCGCCTGCATGGGCGCGACGAGACCCGCGCTGCCCAGCTTCGGCAGCTGCCGGCCCGTCAGCGGATGGGTGTGCAGCAGCTTCGTCCACTTGATGTTCAGCTCCCGGAGCTTTTCTTCGTTGAAGATCTTCGGCAGCTTCGTGCCCCTTGCGGTGACGGCCTTCAGCTTCTTGTCGCCGAAGACGGCGCCGACGCCGCCTCTGCCGGCGGTCCGCTCGTTGGAAAAGACGCACGCGTAAAGCACCTTGTTTTCACCCGCGGGGCCGATCACGAGTCTGCCGGGATAGTCGAGCAGCTTTTCCTGCGCCTCGCCCGTGGTGAGACCCCAAAGGTCTTCCGCACTTTCAAAGGTGACGGCGTCTTCCTCAATGTGGACGGTGACCGGCTGTTCGCTTTTGCCCGAGAAGATGACGGCGTCATATCCCGCGCGCTTGAGCGAAAGCCCGAAATCTCCGCCGCAGTTGGAGGACGTGACGATGTTCGTCAGCGGCGAGATCGTTGAAATGTTGAAGCGGGAGGTGTTGGGACAGCCGCAGCCGGTGAGCGGCCCCGTTGAAACAACGAGCCAGTTGTCGGCGTCAAAGGCCCGCATCTCCGGCGTGATATGGTGCAGCAGAATATCCGCCGCCATGATCTTTCCGCCGAGGGTGCGTTCTCTGTCCTTGTCTGTCCACGGGAACTCCCGCCAGGTCTGCTCCGTCAGATCAACGAAGAGCACCTTGCCCATGTATCCGCAGTATTCGGTCAAGTTGATCCCTCCTTAATGGGTAACGAACTGATTTCATTGTTGTCGTATATATAAAGCACGCCTGCGCTTCGGGTGTCGTTCAAAAAGAAGTCCGTTGCAAGCTTTGCTTCGGCGGCGCCGATGATTGCGGCGGTCGAGCTCGGCGAAAGGGGCTTCTGCGGCGGCTCAACCAGGCAGCCCGCGGCCTCGAGATCCGGCGTTTTGCCCGGAATGAACAGGTAGGCGGTGCCGAAAAAGCCGTTGATGCTGCCGTTGACGCAGGGCGTTCCGCTCTTTCTGCAAAAAGCGTTGATTTCTCTTCTGGTTCCGATATTGTCAACGGCGATGACGATGATGTCGTAACCCGTCGAGGCTTCCGCGTCAAACGCCCCGACGAAACAATCAATGTCGGTTTCCGGCGCGTAGGCGCGCAGCCGTTCGGCCAGCAGGCGGCTCTTGGGGCTGCCGACGTCGTCTTTCGTATAGAAGAACTGCCGGTTCAGGTTCCGTTCCTCCACCGTGTCGTAATCGACGAGAAGCAGACGCCCGATGCCCGCGCCCGCAAGATGGACGGCGGCGTTTGTGCCGAGGCCGCCGCAGCCGACGATGACGGCGCTGTTTTTTGAAATGTCAAAGCCCTGCAAGTCTGCTTTCAAGCTCATTTTCCGTAGTTGCCTCCGCAGTTGAGCGTATTGCCGCTCAGTGTTTCAACCGCGTGCTCCAGAACGGGGAGCACGACCGCAATGCTTTCCCTGACAGCCTTCGGGCTGCCGGGCAGGTTGATGACGAGCGTTTTGCCCCTGATGCCGGAAACGGCGCGCGAGAGCATCGCCCTGTCGGTGATGGCAAGGCTTTTGGCCCGGATGGCTTCGCTGACGCCGGGCACGTCCTTTTCGATTACCGCTTTCGTCGCTTCGGGCGTAACGTCTCTCGGCGCAAAGCCGGTGCCGCCGGTGGTGAAAACAACGTCGGCGCCGAAGTCGTCCGCCAGCTCCGTAATCGCCGCGGAGATCCGTTCCTTTTCGTCCGGAACCAGACGGTATGCGTTCTCTTCCGAAAGGCCGCTTACGCACGCCGCAATAACGGGACCGCTTTTGTCTTCACATTCGCCGCGAAAGCAGCGGTCGCTGACACAGATTATTCCGAATTTCATACTGTAACCACCCAGTATTATCATAGCACGAAAGAGAGGATTCTTCAACAATTTATGTAAAAAAAGTGCAAAGAGAATGAAATGTTATTCCTTTTTTATAAAAGATGTGTTATAATAGCAGCGTGATAATGCCCGACTCCCTTGACCTAAGTGCGTTTTCAAGGCATAAGGACATCGGAGCGCAGCCGAAATTTATCTCAACGGCTGAAGGGTGTCGCGGGAAACGGCGGCGCCTTCCGCGTTTGAAAAGGAGCAATTATCATGAAAAAGATCCTGGCACTCCTGTTGGCGGCAATCCTTGTCCTGACCCTTGCGGCATGCGGCGGCAAGCCGGAAACCCCCTCGGCGCCCGAAAACAAGGTGATCCGTCTGTCCACAACCACCTCCGTCAACGATTCCGGCCTGCTTCCCTATCTTCTGCCGACGTTTGAAAGCGAAACCGGCTATCAGGTCGAAGTCCAGTCCGCCGGTACGGGCGCGGCCATTCAGAAGGCCATCGACGGCAACGCGGACGTGATCCTTGTTCACGCAAAGGCCTCCGAGGAAGAATTCATTGCGGGCGGCTACGGCGTGGAAAGACTTCCGTTCATGTTCAACTATTTCGTCATCGTCGGTCCGAAGGATGATCCCGCGGGCGTGAACGGCAGCGCCGACGCGGCCGAGGCGTTCGGAAAGATCAAGGCGGCGGAAGCGAAATTCGTTTCCCGCGGCGACGAAAGCGGCACCCACAAGGCCGAGCTCAAGATCTGGGGCGAAGGGAATCAGCCCGACCCCGAGACCGACAAGTGGTATATCAGCGCCGGCCAGGGTATGGGCGCGTGCCTGACCATGGCGAGCGAGCAGCAGGCCTATTGCCTCACCGACAAGGCGACCTTCCTTTCCATGAAGGACACGCTCGATCTTGACATCGTTCTTGCCGAAGGCGAAGATATGAAGAACACCTATTCCCTGATCGCCGTCAATCCCGAAAAGATCGAGGGCCTGAACACCGAAGGCGCAAAAGCGTTCATCGACTGGATGCTCGGCGAAGAGGCCGGCGCCCTGATCGCCAAATACGGCGAGGCGGAATACGGCTCGGCTCTGTTTACCCTGATTGAAAAATAAGGCCGATGGAAAGCTTTGTTCAGGCGTTTCACCTGATCTTTCCGCCGGATAAGGAGCTGCTGCAGATCATCGGCGTCACGCTGAGGATGTCCCTTTGCAGCACCCTCGTTTCCTGCCTGATCGGCCTGCCGCTCGGCGCGCTGATCGGCTCGAAGCGCTTTCGGGGAAAATCGTTTCTGAAAAAGCTTCAGCATACATTGATGGGCTTGCCGCCGGTGGTGGCAGGCCTTATCGTGTATACGCTTTTTACCCATTACGGCCCCTTCGGGAGGCTCAATCTTCTGTTTACGGTCGAGGTCATGGTGATTGCGCAGGTCATGCTCATTACCCCGGTGGTGACCGGCCTTTCCTCGGCCTTTATCGAAAGTACGTCCAGACCCGTGATCGAAACGGCGCGGGGCCTCGGCTTTTCGGGGCCGAAAACGGCGCGCCTTTGCATCAGCGAGGGCCGGGCTTCTCTTTTTTCCGTTGTTCTCAACGCGTTCGGGCGCTCCATTGCGGAGGTCGGCGCGGTCAGCATCGTCGGCGGCAACATCCAATGGAAGACACGGGTCATGACGACCGCGATCATGCTGGAAACGAACAAGGGCAAGTTTTCGTTTGCGCTTGCATTGGGCATCATTCTTTTGTTGATCGCCTTTCTTGTGAACGCGCTGGCGTCGTTTGTCGTGAAGGAGCCTGCCGATGATTGAACTGAAGAATCTGAAAAAAACATACGGCGAACGGACGGTGCTGGACATTCCGCAGCTTACCGTTGCGGACGGGTGCATCGTCGCGTTCGCGGGCGCCAACGGCAGCGGAAAAACAACGCTGCTCAAGATCCTCGCGGGCACGCTCGGCGCGGCGGGCGAGATCAAAAAGCCCAAAAGCGTGCGCTACATGCCGCAGCAGTCCTATGCGTTCCGCGGCGACCTGATCCGGAATCTGACGATCGGCGGCGCGGAAAAAGCCGAGACGGGCGCGCTTCTTGAAAAGGTTGCGCTCGCGCATCTTGCGGGCAAGCAGGCGTCTTCGCTTTCCGGCGGCGAGCTGCAGCGGCTTTCTCTTTGCCGGGTGCTTTCAAAGCCCTGCGACCTGCTTTTGCTTGACGAGCCGACCTCTGCCTGCGACGCAAAGGGCGCGGAGCTCGTGGTCGCGGCGATCCGGGACTATCAAAAACAGTGCGGCTGCACCGTGCTGCTGAGCACGCATTCGCCTTCGCTGGCGCTGCAGACCGCCGACCGGCTGATTATTTTCAACAACGGGAGAATCGAAAGCGACGGGCCGCCGAAGACGCTTCTGGCGCATCCCGGAACCGAATGGGCAAAGAGCTTTGTTGCGGGGTGGAAGATAGAATGCTGAACGTCATCTCAAAGGAGGAAGCCGTTGCCTGCGTTGCCGGGGCGGCCGCGAAAGCAAAAATCAAAACGGAAACCGTCAGCCTGCCGGACGCCGCGGGCAGAATTGCCGCCGAAGACGTGCGCGCGGCGGAAAGCCTGCCGCCGTTTGACCGGTCGACCGTGGACGGGTTCGCGGTGGTCGCCGCGGACACCTTCGGCAGCGGCGACGCGATTCCCGCCGAGCTCACGGTTGCCGGCGAATGCCGGATGGGCGAGCTGCCGCCGTTCTCCATCGGGCGCGGGCAGTGCGCCGCCATCCCGACCGGGGGCATGCTTCCGCGGGGCGCCGACGCCGTCGTTATGGTGGAACACACCGAGCGGGACGGCGAACTGTGCCTCGTTTATGCCGGGGTGTCGCCCGGCGCAAACGTCGTCAGACAGGGCGACGACATTTCAAAAGGGGAGGCCGTCGTCCGCAAGGGAACCGAAATCGGCGTGCCGGAAATCGCTGCGCTCGCGGCGCTCGGCGTTTACGAAATCCCCGTCTTCAAAAAGCCGGTCGTTTCCGTCATCTCCACCGGCGACGAGATCGTCACCGGCACGCCGCGGCCCGGAGAGATGCGCGACGTCAACAGCTTTCTGCTTTCCGCGCTCTGCGGGAACATGGGCTGCGAGGCGATCCGGTACGGTGCGGTCAGGGACGACCGGGAGCAGATCCGGGCGGCGCTTGAAAGCTGTCTGGAGCGCTCCGACCTTGTTCTGATTTCGGGCGGCTCCTCCGCGGGGACGAGAGACATGACCGCGGAGATCATCGATTCGCTCGGCGCCGTGCATTTCCACGGGATTGCGATGAAGCCCGGCAAGCCGACGATTTTCGGAACTGCCGGAGGAAAGCTCATCTTCGGCCTGCCGGGGCACCCGCTGGCGGCCTATTTTGTGTTCCGTCTCATCGTCAGCGAAGCGATACGGACCATGCTCGGTCTGCCGGCGGATCAGCCGTTTGCAAAAGCGCCGGCCGCGTTCAACGTTCCGTCGAACCACGGGCGGGAGGAATACCTTTGCGTCCGGCGTTCCGAAACCGGCGAGGCGGTTCCGCTCCACACAAAATCCGGCCTGATCTCGGTCCTTTCCGAGGCGGACGGATTCATCAGAATTGCAAGAAACACCGAGGGCCTGAAAAAGGGCGATACAGTTGAACTGTACAGGTTATGAATATGAAGCACAATTATCTGGAAAATCTTCCTCTTGCTGAGGCAAAAGCAGCCTACCTTTCACATCTTGAACGGGCGGGTTTCGGCAACGCGTCCGAGGCGGTGCCCGTCCGCGAAGCGTGCGGCAGAAGACTGAAGCACGCCGTTTACGCGCGCATCTGTTCGCCGCACTACAACGCGTCGGCGATGGACGGCGCCGCCGTTAAGGCCGAAAAGACCTTCGGCGCAAGCGAGAACGCGCCGATCGTTCTGCAAAAGGAGGATTACGCCGTGGTTGACACCGGCGACCCGCTTCCGCCCGGAACCGACGCCGTGATCATGGTGGAGGATCTGATTGAAGCGGGCGGCGAAAGCGTGGAAATCATGGCGTCCGTCCGGCCGTGGCAGAACGTCCGCCAGGTCGGCGAGGATCTTTGCATGGGCGACATGATCGCGCCCTCCGGCGCCGTTCTCACACCCGCGCTCTGCGGCGCGCTGCTTGCGGGCGGCGTCACCGAGGCGGAGGTCTGCGCCCGTCCCCCGGTCGGCATCATTCCGACGGGGGATGAGATCGTCGCTCCGACAAGCGACCCGAAGCCCGGCGACATCATCGAATTCAACTCGACCGTCTTTCGCGGCATGCTGGAAGGCTGGGGGGCAGAAGTCGAAGTATTCCCCATCACGCCCGACAAAAAAGACCGCATCCGTGCGGCCGTGGAAGCGGCGCTTTCGCGCTGTGACAT
>JAEEGI010005546.1_pt1 | contig 29033 bp, 28 predicted proteins | sample 8958751 | NCBI WGS metagenome assembly JAEEGI01 (sample SAMN16246545, study PRJNA631951) | gut metagenome | biome: gut microbiome; feature: rumen; material: KS-attached | host: Bos | place: Iran: Karaj | collected 2018-10 | reverse complement strand
CGCAGTCCTCAGCATCACCGACGGGATACTCGGGAATATAAGCACCAACGTTACGAAGCTTTAAGTTGTAGCTTGCGTTAAGCATACCGCAGTATGCGTCGCCTCTGCCGCCGCAAAGGTCGTTCTGTGTCTCTTCTGCTGCAGCACAGAACATCTTGGGTCCTTCAAAGTGCTTAGCAAGCAATGTCTCGGAAATCTCGGGACCGAAGTTTCCAAGGTATACGCAAAGTGCGTTACATCCTGCTTTCTTGATATCTTCAAGAGCCTGAACCATATGGATCTCGCTCTCAACGATACAGATGGGGCACTCGTAAATATCGGAAGCGTCATACTTTGCCTTGTAAGCTTCTACCAAAGCCTTACGTCTGTTAACTGACAAAGACTCGGGGAAACAGTCACGGCTGACAGCCACGATACCTAATTTAATCTTGGGAATGTTGTTCATTATTTTGGTTTCCTCCTGATAATTATATGTTTTTCAACTATAGACGCCTCTTTGAAGCGACAAGTTGATTTTAACACGATTTATTAATATGCGAAACAAAAAGTTACTTAATCGTTTTACTCGTAGAGATTGAGGTTCTTGCCCTTAAGACCGAGGAATGAACCTGCATCGAGTCCGCCTTCTTTGTGTCCGATGAGCCACTTGTTAACTGCGGTGATGAGAGCGTCTTCCGAAGGAGCCGTTCCGTCTGCGTTTACCTTTGCATGAGCGGTCTTCAAAGGATAGTTCGTTCCCTTGGGAAGAACGATCGAAACCTGAAATCCTTTGCCGTCCACTCCGCAGGGAGCATAGTGAAGAGTCGTTGCGAAAACTTCAACTGCGGTTCCCGCGGGAACAAGGAATGCCTTAACCTTTGAAGTATCGTAAGTGAAGTCGTCTTCAACATCTTTCATAAGACCGAGCATAAGAACAGCATCGGTAGCCGCTACGTTGATCTCGGAATCTCTGTGATACTCAAGCGCGTTGAGCATGCTGTTGTGACCGTTGCAATATCCGATCTGGATAGGCATCTCGCCGTAAGTTACATTGGCGATCTCTTTTGCAACATCGAGGGCTTCAAGTTCTGCGATCGAGGGCTCGTAAACTACGCCTTCGGGACAGGGGGTCTTCTTCATTTCTTCTACGAGTGCGGAAAAATCTACATTTTTGATAACTCTTCCGTATTCTTTGAACTCTTTGCTGTTAACCGATAAGATTTCCATACTACATTCTCTCCTTTATTATTTGATCTTCGCAAATACAGGTTTAAGCGCGGGATAGATAAGCTTAAACTGCTGATAGCGTTCTTCGTACTTCTTAACAAGTTCGGGATCGGGTTCAACCGTATCTACAACCTTAACGAACTTTTCTGCGATCTCTTCTACCGACGAATACTCACCTGCCGCTACAGCTGCAAGCATTGCACCGCCCATAGCGGGACCTTCTTCGCTTTCGATAACGTCAACCTTAAGATTTAAGATGTTTGCGATCATCTTCTTCCAAAGAGGTGATTTCGCTCCGCCACCGCATATCTTGGTGCGCTCGATCTTAATTCCGAGGCTCTTTGCAACTTCGTACATGTCTCTTGTAGCGAACGCAACGCCTTCCAAAACTGCCTGAGTCATGTCGGCACGTGTTGTGTCCATGGTGATTCCGGTAAATGTTCCTCTTGCGTAAGGATCGTTTAACGGAGATCTTTCACCCATCAGATAAGGCAGGAAGAAAACGTGATTCTCGCCAAGCTTATCGATTGCCTTCTGCTCTGCCGCATAATCGGTGGTGCCGATGATCTCATCCATCCACCACTTATTGCAGGAAGCGGCCGAAAGCATACATCCCATTAAGTGATATGAACCGTCTGCATGAGCAAACGAATGAAGTGCGTTAAATGAGTCAACACCGAACTTCTTGGAAGAAATAAAGATCGTTCCGCTCGTTCCGAGTGAAATGTTACATCTTCCGTCACCAACGGTACCGGTACCTACGGCTGCGGCTGCATTGTCGCCTGCGCCTGCTGCAACGATAACATCCGATGAAAAGCCGAGTTCTTTAGCAACATCGTCCTTCAAAGTTCCGATCTTCTCGTAGCTTTCGAAGATCTTTGCAAGCCATTCGGGTTTAACCGAGCAGATCTCGCACATCTCTTTTGACCAGGTTCTGTTCTTTACATCAAACAACAGCATACCCGATGCATCCGAAACATCCGTCGAATGAACGCCGGTAAGCTTATATGCAAGATAATCCTTGGGAAGCATCATCTTGGCGATCTTCGCAAAGTTTTCGGGTTCTTTGTTTTTAACCCATAAAACCTTGGGAGCCGTAAATCCGGTGAAGGAAATGTTTGCGGTATACTCCGATAATTTGTCTTTTCCGATAACGTTGTTTAAGTAATCACATTCTTCGGTGGTACGTCCGTCATTCCAAAGAATTGCGGGACGGATAACATTGTCGTCTTTGTCGAGAATTACAAGACCGTGCATCTGACCGCCGAAACTGATGCCTTTAACCTTTGACTTGTCAAAACCTTCGGTAAGCTCTTTTAAGCCTTCCATACTCTTTTCATACCAGTCTTCGGGTTTTTGCTCGCTCCAGCCGGGGTGAGGAAAGAATAAAGGATATTCTTTAGAAACTACATTTAAGATTTTTCCGCTTTCGTCCATCATAAGGAGCTTTACGGCGGAAGTACCCAGATCGATTCCGATATAGTACATACTAACCCTCCATTGTATTTTTTTGTGATGTTTTTATTCTATTAAACAAAAAGTCATTATTCAACCTACTTTTATGACTTTTTGTAGTTAATTCTTGCTATAAATATAGCGGATATCTTACGATATCCGCTAAAGTGTTTAAAGATTGTTAAATTTACGATCAGTTTTTCTCGTTAAGATAGATCGAAACTCTTTGCTGAATAATGGAAGTTACCTCATCCACGCTCTTTTGTCCTTCAAAGAACGGAGCCGCCTCTTCGTAAATTATGTTCATTACACTTTCATCAAGGTACGAAGAGTACGTATTAATACTCTTGATATATTCGGTAAACTGATCGACTTCCTTTTGTGTAAGAGGCTTAGATTCATATCCGGGATATCTGTCCGAAGAAACATAAGCTCCTTCGTAAATGACAGCTCCATCTTCCTCAAGATTCTGCTCTTTCATTGAATTTTCGGCAAGTTCGTTAAATCTCTTTACAGAAAGCGGGATACCCCACGTAACCTTTGCCATATGCTCATCATCGAGCATCTGCTTTACGAAATCCCATGCCGCGTCAGAGTGCTTGCACTTTGACGAGATCGCAAACATCTCATAAAGACCGAGTGCGGCGCCGTTACCCGTGGATGAAGGATATCCTACAAGTGTAACCTCTTCACCGAATGTATCCTGAACAAGACTTCTGTAATTGTCAAATCCCGAAAGATATGCATCGGAGAGCACATACTTATCATTTCTGTACATGCCTTCGTAATCGATTTCTTCGGAATAAAGCTTCTCGTAAAAGTCATCCGTTCTTGCGGGAAGATCTTTTACAAACGTAAGGAGCGCTTTGAACTGATCGTTGTCGAAGCTGCACGAATGCTCAGCCGCATTTACGTAAGAATTGATATCTACCGATATACATGTCGTCATAAAATCTTCTCTCGTCTCGGCAAACATAAGCTGCGAGCCTGCGGGAAGGTTCTTTGAGAATTCGGTCATCTCTTCGAAAGTCCACGACTTTCTGTCTCCGAGGATCGACTTCTTACCGGCAAGCGTATTTACATAGAAATAAGGTGAGAAGAAAACGAGCTTTCCGTCATATTCGCATGCCTTCAATACGTTCTCGAAATAATTTGATCTGGCGTAGGTGGGATCTGCATCCATATATTGGTAAAGATCCACGAAAAGTCCCTTGGCTGCGTAATTCATGAGATTGGTGCCGCTGTTTGCTATTATGATATCGGGACCCTGACCTGCCGCGATCTCGGAATTCATTTTGTTGGTTCCGGCCTGATAATCATCTTCGGTCTGATACATGCTGTAGTCCCTTACAACAATCCTGTATTCGGGATTTGTTTTGTTGAACTTTATGACATCTTTCTTGACCTCTGTGTCAATATAAAGGCATCCGAGCGAAATGGTTTCTTTTTCCACTACGTCCGAAGGATCGACCTTCGTATATCTGCAAAGGTAAGTTCTGTATTGATCGTCGCTCCAGTCACTGTATGTACCAAGGAAAGTCTTGTCATCAAGTGCAAAGAAAGCACCGAAATAACTGGTTGCCACATCGGAGTCGATGAAGTTGAAGACTTCGGTAAGCTCCTTGGTGGAAAAATTGTATCCGTAAATACCGGTATCGGATCTTAAGAAAAGATCGTAATTATCGCCCGTTCCGTAGATCTCGTAACTGTTGAGATTTATTCCGACTTCTATGGGACTCGACAATTCAAGTGTCTCAGGGTCTATTGTACTGAGTACGCTTCCGTCGGTGTTATAGTAGAAAACATAGATCTTTCCGTCTTTGCCGGTAAACAGGTTTCTAACCCATTCCATGCTTCCTTCCATTTCCTTCTTTTTGACAAGCTTCAGATCCTTATCAAAAACAGCAAATGTCTTGTTGCAGGTCGCGAGCAGATTTCCGTCGGCCAAAGCTACAGTTGACTCTACGTAATCTATTCCCAGTTCGGTGATCTCAACCTTTTTATTGATCTGTCCGTCTATATTTGCGCTCACATAATATTGAGCGGAATCGTAGATCGGATTTTCGGGATCGGAATAATCGCTGTTATCAACATAGCATGAAAAGAAAACATTACCGTTACCGGCATCTATCGGTCTTTCCATGTAGAAATAGTTCTTTCCGGCCAAACCGAAATCAATGGTCTTTACAATCTTTCCGTCCATATCGGTAAGATAAATGTTTGTCAAGGAACTTCCGGCATCGTAGTCGTACTTAACCGCAACCACCATGAGATTGTCTCCGACCTTTGTAACGGAATTGACTTCCTCGCCTTCGCCTATCTCAAAGTTTAAAATTTCTTCTTTAAAAACGGCGTTCTTGTTAAATGTAACGGTTGCGCCTTTCTTACCGCATCCTGCGTAAGGAACGATCATAATGATCGCGATCAGTAAAGCCAAAGCTCTTTTAATGTTTTTACGCATCAGATCAATTCTCCTTTTTCTTTCTTTTGCTTTCTTTCTTCTCTGTATATCTCTATCCGTTTCTCGATAAAGTTTTTAACATCCGATTTGTGTATCGTGCGATTTTTCCACATTCTGGCACAAAGAACACACACATTCACAAATACAAACGAAATAAGGATGATATCTATGAAAACCCACGGAACCAATGCATCCTCAAGGCCTCTTGCCATATTCTCCCAGTAAGGGTAGATGATGGCTTTCGCATTCATGCTCCTTGAACCGGCGGTCTTAAATCTCTTAATGAGCCTCGTCCATGAGAATCTTTTTGTGTTTTCCACTATCTCGAACTTGTCTTCATTAAGAGTTATAGCGTCTTTTACAACCTTCATTCCGTATCCGGAAACGGGATTGGGAAGAAGTACTTCGTAACAGTCAAGCTCTGTCCTGTTTGAAACATACTCAATAGTTTCATAGGAAACATATACGGTATTTTTATCGTTACCGGCAAGCTTATTAAATCTCCCGGTATCCTTTTTATATACACCGGCTACGATGAGTCTTACACCCTCGATCTCGACAGGTTTTCCGACAATGTCGGGCGATCCGTAAAGATCCCACGCAGCTTCTTCGTCCAAAAGTATCTTATCCTGCATAAGATCGTCGCCGTCGAAATAACTTCCGCTTAACAGTTTTAAAGGATGGAAAAGAAAATAATCTCCCCCGACACCGATGACCTTGACTTTACTCGACTTCTTTTCGCTGTTTACGGTAGTCTCACCGCTTGCCGAATAGGCGCTGATACGTCTTCTGGCGTTCTCGCTCTTAGCTGTTATAAACTCCTCATCGAGCTTATTGTCTATCTTGAAACTGAGCTCTTTTAAGTTATCCTCACTCACTTCGGCGATCTGAGAATAGAAGACGCTTATCTGAGTCGATTCACCGTCTTTATCGAAACGATCCGCAAAGAGCTGAGCAGGCTGCGTTCTCGATGCTCTCACACAAAAGAGAGCTATCAAGAAAAACACAACAAGCACACCACCCGAAATGATCAGCCACAATATTTGTTTTTTGGTAAATACTTTTCTTAGATAATCTGCCATTTATCAGTCTTTCAATCTTATCTGCTGTCCGTCTTCGAAAGGTTTTGAAGATGTGGTAACAACATAGTCCCAACCGATGAGGTCGCCGCTTACCGCACTTTCGGTATCGCTTTCGGCAAGGATGGTCACGTATACTTTTCTTGCTATATATCTGTTTCCGAAAGGAGTACTCTTGGAATCAACTTTGTATACATACTTTCCTTTACTGTCTTCCCCGAGAGCAGAGTTGGGAACAATGATATCGTAATTTGCGGTCTTGTTTCCGACCGAAACGTTAAGACTTGTTCCGCTTATAAGATCCTCACCTTCAACTTCGAAAATGATGATCTTTCCGTTGGGATTGCCCTGATCGGGACGAACCTCTCTTACCCTTGCATGAATATCCGAATACCACCAGGAGTTAGCAACTTCGGCTTCATCTCCGATCGAAACAAACTTAGCCTGTTCCTTGGTAATGTTAAGAGACATTGTAAAGCCCTTGCCGGCTCTTTGGATCGTGGCAACTTCAGCACCCTTTTCGGTCGTTTCACCCGCTACGTTCTTTACGGTAAGAACAGTACCGGCAACCGGAGCCGTAATGGCCGATCCTATAGACTCGCTTCGAAGCTTCTCAACCTTCTCTCTTTGCTTGGTGATGGCTTCAAGATCGCTCTCAAGGCCATACATATTTGCAAGTTCTGTCTTTAATTCCGAATAAGCTTTTTCGGCCTTTTCTTTGGCGTCTTTAGCATCTGTCAACTGAGCAGCATAATTATACTTCTTATCGCTTATCTCTTTTGTACCGTTCTTGATCGCATCATTATAATAGTTGACCATTCCGGATGAATAGTTATAATTTGCCGCTTCGGAATCGTAAGCGTCTTTTAACTTCTTGATATATTCCGGAGTGAGGGTTTTCCTCTCTGCTTCAGCGTCGTTATAGGCTTTTTCTGCTGCATAATAAGCTTCTTCAGCCGCCTTTTCACTTTCTTCTGCTATTTTCTCTGTAATTGGATCAGACCCGGATACGTCATAAGTGCGGTTATTTGCATCTCTCCATGCCTTTTCGGCGTTATCCCTGGCATCTTTCAAGTCTTTTATATATTTTTCGCTTGCCTTGAGAACAGCCTCTTCATACGCTGCTTTTGTCTTTAAATAATCTGCCTCATCCGCAGCTTTTTGTGTTTCCCACGCAGATTTATCCGAACCTAAACCTACCGAATCAAAACCTTCGGCTTCATGTTCGTACTTTGTCTGAGCCTTCTCTATCTCAGCGATCCTCTTTTCCCAGCTTTCTACAAGATTCTTCGCTGCTTCAAGCTTTGCCTGATTTCCTTCCAGTGTTCCTATGCTGCCGGAAGAAACGGCTGCCGTTGTTTTTCTTTCTATCTCACTTGTAATGATCTTGTTCTCATATGCATCTTCGAGCTTCTTCAGTTCATCCAGAGCTTCTTTGAGTTCTTCACTCTCTCCGTCTTCAAGCTCGTAAATAACGTCACCGATCTCAACAACGTCACCGGGTCTTACTTTTACCGAAGCTATTTTTCTGGCCTCTTTAACTTCTACTTTGTAAGGATCTGCAGTTTCTACGACGCCCGTTCCTCTTACCTTATTGGTGATCTGTCCCGACGAAGTATATTGCGCCGAAACCTCCGGAAGGGAGTAGTTCATTATCGTATTTGAGAAAAGTGTCAGGATCAGCATCACAACTAGGAAAATGATGATCGCGTTCTTTATCCATTCTCTTTTTTTCTGATTTTCCATTTCTTCTCCTCCAAAGGTCGCAAAAGCGCCTCAAATATCCTTTCTTTAACCCTTAACTCCGCCCTGGTACATAATTCCTTCGACAAGATAATCTTCTCCGTAAAGGAATATCAATATACCGGGTATCATGTATATCGTTGCAACCGCAAATGCCAGTCCGGTCTCGCCGGTGTTTATCTGCGACAAAAATACGGAAAGCGGATGCATTTCCGGATCCGACAAAAGAATGATCGGCTGCTCAACCATATTCCAGTAATCGATAAAAACAAGGATCGCTATGGAATACAGGCATCCCTTGCAAAGCGGTGCGCATATCTTTCTGAATATCTGAAATTCACCCGCGCCGTCTATCTGTGCGGCTTCTATATAAGAAGAAGGGATCCTTCTCATAAACTTTGTAAGAAGATATACCGCAAACGGTGATGCTATGCCCGGCAGCCATATGGCCCAGCGTGTATCGACTATGTGAAGCCAGTTCGAAACAAGGTAGTTCGGAACAAGCGTTACCTGATAGGGCATCAGCATAAGTATTATGTACAAGAAGAAAACGATCTCTTTAAGCTTTCCTCTTGCCCTTGTGAATCCGTAAGAAGCAAACATTGCGACCGTAAGCTGAAATACAACGATCGGAACTACAAGCATTACCGAATTCCAAAACTTAAACAAATAGTTCGGACTTTTAAATAAAACCGTGTAATACTGAGAAAATGATACCATATCCGGAATGAACTTAAGGTTAACAATGTCCGATATGAACACCTTACTGCCTCGTTCGGTCTTGGCAAAGATCGATCCGTAGTTCGCATTGATCTCGCTTTGTGACATGAACGAATTGGTGATCGTAAGAACGATCGGTGTAAGGAAGATCAGTGAAAACACAAGTGCCAAAAGTACCGCAACACTGACTCCCACGATTCTTTTTTTCTTTTTGGCGGAAAGAGTACGAAGTTTTTTCATTCTTCCACATCCTTTCCGAAATGGTTTTCAGCCAAGAACAGGATCCCTATGATGATCACCATCACAAAAGACATTATTATCGCCGCAGCCGAAAGCTTCTGATAATCAAGCGACTTGAACGTATTGTTCATGAAGTGCTGCAGCATGTATATGGGAGTATACGGATAATCTCCCGTAAGAAGATAAATCTCTCTGAAAACCTTAAAGGAATTGATAAGAGAAAATATCGTAACAAACAATATTGTTGAGGTAAGATATCGTATCTTTATCTTAAAAAAGATCTGGAACGGATTGGCACTGTCGAGCGTCGCAACCTCCAAAATATCTCTCGGTATCGACTCAAGAGCAGACAAAAACAGGATCATGTTGTATCCCAGATTCTTCCATAAAAATAAGAATATGATAACAACCTGCGCGTGCGGAGACTTTAACCAGTCAACCTTATCGGCTCCAAAACGAGAAAAGAACTGGTTAACGGCACCGTTATAATGGAACATTACCTGCACTATCAATACAACAGACGCAACAGGCACCATCATCGGTGTCAAAAAGCAGGTCCTGAACTGACTTCTCAAAGGAATATCCCTGTCGAGAAGTATTGCAAGCAACAATCCCAAAACAACCGAAAGGGGCATCGCAACCAACGAAAACTTAAGCGTGTTTCCTCCGGCCAGTCTGAAAGCTTCGTTGGCAAAAACGTTTCCGAAGTTTTTAAACCACACAAACTTGCCTGAAATAGGATTGTCGATCATCGAATAATATATGACAACAAAAAAAGGAAGTACGAAGAACAAAAGAACTCCTATCACACTCGGTGATAAGAACATTGCCGCACTTACCTTGGTTATTCGTGTTCTTTTTCTAATCTGATTAATCTTTCCGGACTTCATGTAAACAACAGGCAAACCCTCCTTTACAAATGATAACAAAACACAAAAAAAACACAACCGAAAACCTTATTAAGTTTCTTTAAGATTTCATTAACACTGAGGCGCCCTGCCAAGACATACTTTGGGCTGATGCACACGATCGTACATCAGCCCTTAAATGATCATTTATCTGCTTTTTCTTCTTTATACTTTAAATAGACATCGAAAAAGCTTTCTTTAAGATCGATCTTAAAGCGTAGTAAAAGCAACGGGAAATACACAACTGCAATAATGACAAAAGAAACAATTATCATTTTAACGATCTGTTCCGATCTTGCCTGCTCAATTAATGGAGCTCTTTCTTCCCACGGTAACTCCGGATACAGATCGAACTTTAATCTGTTTATCACAAAAGCAAACTTACAAATCGTATAACCCAAAACCGGAGCAAATGAATTGATAAAAGCACCTATGAATGGGACCTTATACTGTTTTATGAATTTGAAAATGTTTCTTTTTCCCATAATACCTTACCTCTTTAATACTTCAATTCCCACATATCTGCAGCACGATTCATCATTTCCGATATAAGGCCTTTTTCCTTATCAATAACACTTTGGAATTCCTCCTTATATCCTGAATCTTCGCCGTTTATAACATTGAAATCTTTATCAAACAGTATCTGTGCGTCTAAATCAACACTCCAATACATGATGCCATATATTGAGTCTCCAAACGGCTTTTTCCAATAGTAAAATTCAATTTTTCTATAGTCGTCATCATATACTCGGTCTCCTGCACTATTTAGATAATAAACTCTTCTTCCTTGTGTACTCTCCTCTACATAATGGCGTGTTTCTTCTATTGGAGACACTCTCAAAAAACCACTTGAAAAACCCAAATACATTGGCGGCTTTATTTCGTACTCATACTCTCTGTCTTTGTATATATACTCAATACTGCTTCCACCCGTATAACGCCGAAGCATATTCTTTTCATATCGGAAATATGGATAGGCAACAGATATTAACCAAATGTCATTAAGTATTGAAAAAACCGCAATGGCAATAAACAGAACTGTAATAATCTTTTTTCTTGCCATAATACTTCCTTCATTATGAAATAATACATTTTAAGTCGGAACCGGACCTCCGATTGCCATGGCAAAAGCCATGAACAAAAACGCTAAGATTGGATATAACAAAGCTAATAATCCCAACACCAATATAGCAAGGAACTTTTGCTTCCGCCTTTTCCTCTGTATGCTGATTATTATCAAATATATTCCTACCCCAAACATTATTATCGGCATACACATAAGCAAAAATGCTTCTATTGGAACAAGACCTATCAACAAAACAGACATGATTGCAACCGACACCAAAATCGAACTAATTAGAACGTTTCTAATCTCTTTTTGTTTTTGTAATGATGCTACATCGATAATGTCAGTAATTGCTTCAGAAACATCCTGAGAAAGAATATTTTGATCATCAATTTTCTCAGATTTCATTATTTCTATAATGCTTACTCCCAATGCAGAAGCTAATGACTCAACCAATTGAATGTCAGGAAAACGCTGTCCCCTTTCCCATTTGGAGACCGCTTTTTTAGTAACGCGCAACATTTTCGCCAATTCTTGTTGTTCCAATCCTTTTTCATTTCTCAGCAATACTATGTATTCGCCGAATTTTTTGTTGTCCATCTCAACCCCTTTAAATTGCAGACAATTTTTATAATTCACTTTCCCTGTAAGATTGAATAATTTAGTTCTACCTATCTAATGTATACAAATAAAGCTGTCATATATTAATATCACTTTCTATTGTTTTCCCACTACTTTTGCAACATATTCATCGGTAAATGGGGGTTGAATAATCAACGGCTGACTTTGCATAGGTATTAAACCGCTAAACTGATCGGATGAAAACTCAACAAAAGGTAAAAAGAAAAGATATTGATCATCTTTACCAATTGACTCATCAGAGTTGTCGGCTGAAAAAACAAATGTCCTTTTCTCACCGGAAGGAATCGTAGTATCATCCTCTTCTATTTTACATTCCATATCCGCATACATTTGGATTTTATAATCAACAGATGTATCTATAAATCTTTCCAGCTTCACATCCGAATCGTATTTGTTAATGTAAGTAACCTTGATCACAGCAGTGTTTGATTGATTAAGCATAAAATCAGATGCAAAAAGAAGCATGTCGTCCCAAGAATTTTCCTTAATTACCTCTAACGCAATCGAACCAAGCTTTTTTTCTATTGTTCTTCCATCATGAAGGTATATTTTTATAGTATCGACATCATATTTGCCTTCACTTGGAAAAGCGGGCCTGAATAACAACGTTGACATCAGATATCCCTGCTTGCTACTTTCCTTTACGCTAAGCATACTGACATCTTCACACTCTATTTCAACATCTTCGGAACAAATAATTACTCGGGAAATATCTTCTTCGCTAAGCGAATCATCATCTTTAAGAAAGACCGGTAACTGAAACAAAGGTTTTGAATTCTCAAATCCGCATACATATCCCGAAAAAGGAACAGGTGAAAACGATTGCCAGCTTTTAGATTCTACTTTTGAATCACTGCATCCGCCAATCACGGTCATTAATAATAATGGAATCAATAACAATATGTTCTTTTTCAAATCGTCTACTCTCTACTGCTGTCAGAAACACTATCAAACCGTATTACCGCATCTTCTATCCAATATGATGACATATAAACATATATATACTCATCGTTGCCGGGAATTATATAGATTTCTCCGTCCACATCAAAAACAGAAGAAAAATCCAACTCATTTTTAGGCTTTTTATCGGTCGTATGGTTTATTTTTCCGTAATCCACTATATTTTCTTTTAGCTTAAGTGAATTTACTTTATCTTCACCATATCCGACAATACCTACGCCACGATGCCATTCATATATTTCTCCGTTGAGCATGATCGCCGGATATATTTCTTCAAAACCAAAAGAATGCTTTTTGGTATTTTTAAGCGTTTTCTGATCTTCCGCTTTTTTAAAATATACTTTTGTATCAGTAAACCACTCCGTCGAAATATTTAAGCATACACATCTGTCATCATTCGGTATTGTATATATATCGCCATCAATTTCAAACACTGATGCCAGATCACAGTCTTCTATCGGACAGTCAGCGTAAATATGGTTAAGCTTACCGTAATAATCCAAGCCGGTAAAGTCGGATTCGTCAGTTGAATCCCACTTATAATATATCCCGTTAACCAAAACAGTAGGATATACAGTTACCATCCCCGGGAGCCAAGGCATTCCTGTTGGCCCTGAAAGGTTTGTTTCATTATTGCTTTTTGATCCGCATCCGCCCAAAAGCATAATAAAACAAAGACTTACAGCCATTAATATTTTTATCATTCTACTCGCCATATACTTTTACCACTTTGGGCCGGTGCGCCAGGCAGCACATCGGCCCGTGATCGATCACATTTCAACCTCTTTTCGCCTTTTTCTCATTCTGTTCGATTTACTTAATTCCTGAATATTCAAATATTAAATCAGCCAGCGGTTTCTTACTGTTGTACCATTTTCCATCGATTGAAAAATGGGAGTTATCCAGCACGATATAAGTAACCTTATCTGCGTAAATGAGTCTGAAGTCATATCCACCGATGAGCGCTTCCCCTTCATACTCCTCATAACTGTTATCTCGAAGCGCATCCCAAATCTGCTTTAGCACTTTCGGCTCATCAACTATGGTAATCGTTTCATCGGGTGCATAATATTGTATATATTTAACGTTATCGAAGTAATTTTCCGGAAACAGTTTATCACCGTTTATCGCTTTTTTTGATGAACATCCAGCTAAGAACAGTAAACTTAAACACATTATACCAATTATTCTTTCTTTCATAGGCACACCATCTTTGTAAACTCTTTATAAGAAACAAACTATTCCAAGGTTAATTATACATATATACACCTGAATTCAATTGTATTCGCGCATTACTGTCTTGTCAATATATTTTCCTCTCCGTAATATTGACGATATCAATTAACTATAGTATGAAATATATGTGGCTAAAGAAATTACTGATTTCATTGCCATAAATAGCATATATGCAATAAACCATGTGGAAAAAGAATGACTGTCAAAAATACTCTTATCGGTGGTATGACCGATTTAATCGTGTTGCATTTTTTAGAGCAAAAAGACTGCTATGTTTATGAGATCTCCAAAGCTGTCACCGACTTATCGGAAGGGTTGCTCACTATCTCGCAAAACACGATTTACACTGCAACATACAAATTGGAAAAAGAAAATATGATAACCGAATACTCTGTAACTGTCGGAAGAAAGCGTCAAAGGATTTACTATAAGATCGAACCCGCAGGAAGAGAATATTTGGCTGAATTAAGAAAGTTTTATCATATGACTTTTTCGGGAATGGAGAATATTTTAAGTAAAAAGATTGGGGATATCGAAAACAATGAAGAAAACGACGAGTGAAAAGTTAGAAAAAAAATACATCAATGAAATCTCAGCGCTTTTCCCTTTAGTTTCGAAACAGGAAAAAACCTATCTTAAAAAAATGAAAGAAATCATCGATGATACTCTTTCGGACGAAGCAGTACCTCCTCCGGAAAAGATTGAAGATTTCTATTCTTTGTTTGGCGAACCTTATGAAATAGTTCATCAATATCTTTCTGAAATGGATAAAGATACATTTCAAAATATTCTTAAACTCAAAAAAATCAAAAAGACAATGCTTTTCTCTTTATTTGGAATAATGTGTTCTTTGGCAATATTATTCAGTGTCCTTCTTATCAGAGTACACTTGAATGTCATGGAAACATTACCCGCTTACACCACTACTGAAATAGTTATTATTGAAAGTGAGGAAGATCAATGAAAAGAATTATCTCAACATTTATAGCAGCTGTCTTTATACTAATGGTTTTTTCTTTGGAAACGAATGCTGCTTCCTATTCGAATACAGAGAAAAGAATTATTAACGGTCAGCCTTATTTTATTGAAACAACCATATCAGAGAATGCAACTTTTCTCAAAGCTTTTAGACAAGTCACTGCCAATAGTAAAACTGCGACCAAAACATCAACTATAAAAGATTCGAATGGTGTTATTCTTTGGTCATTGTCTGTGACCGGAACATTTTCATATGATGGAAACACCGCCTGGTGCACTTCCTGTTCTCATCAGGCTTCAGCAGGCAGTGGGTGGACAATACAGAACTCATCCTCCGGTTATAGCGGCAATTCAGCTACTGCAATTGCAACTGCCAAACGCAACGGCCTTTTTGGTTACTCCATGACCGAATCCGTTACAATTACATGTTCGGCATCCGGCAAAATCGAATAATCTAGTCTTACCAATCTAATATATACAAAAAGTGCTGTCATATACTGATAGCACTTTTTATTGTTATTCATACATTTCCATCTAGTAACCCTTAATCCTATTTATATGCACTCCTTTTGTTCCAGAAGTAAAGCATGCCGCCAAATGGTATGAACTGCATTAACGAAACGATCAAAATTGCTGAGAATAAGGATATTTCCGATGTGATTCCGTTAGGAATCTTTCCGACAAAGACAAACAATCTCATTGCCAGATTATATAGAGCGTTTCTTGGTTCATAAAATGTAGGCAATAAGTTGAAATACCAGAAAAAGCCGACGATCACAATCGGTACTATCGGAGTTTTGGAAATGTAACCAAGACAAAATCCGATCTCCAGAAAAAGGATAATAAACAGTATAAAGAACGCTATCCGAAGAGGCCCATTAGTAAAGTCAAAAGAGCCGGTTCCAGATGTATCTATGTATTTCGAGGTAACAAAACTCGCCGCATGATCAAAAATGGACTTCGAGATTCCTTTGTACAGTAGGATCGCTAAAAAGATCAAACCGACAGATATTAAGATCATTGCAAGCTGCTTTGCCAAAAGGTACCGCCATTTACCTTCCCTTGAAACCCTTATTCTCATTACATTTGAGGATTGATCTTTGCATACAGTCAAGGCACCTATGATAGAAAGGATCAGAGGTAATAAGTACAAACCGACTTCTTCACACATTACAAATGCATTATCGGAAGATAAAGTAAAGAGAATCTCCTCCATCATAAGTTTGTTTTGAAGAAGGGTATTGATATCACCGTTACTGTCAAATAGCGGTTCTTGAAGTTTTTCCTCCATCATCTTATCATCCGAAATACGATATTCTGTATAAGAAAATTCTCCGAATACAATTATTAATGAGAAAAGGCTGCTTAACGAAAAACCGATATAAGTGATCAGCACAAAAACGAGCAATAAAATTGCCCTTCCGGTCAAAAACCAAGTTTTCAATTCGGTCTTAATCGAAGTAACCATACACCCCTCTAAACAGATTCTATTTATATGCGCTGCGATATTTATATACGATTACAGCCACGGTATAAGGAATGATCAACAACATTGAGATGATCAACCACACTACAGAAGTATTTATCTCAAACATCGCCGAACAGTTTATAATTCCCTTATAAACAGTAAGAGCATGATCAATACCCGATCGGAATAAACCCAGGTTTTTAAATCGGCATTAATGGAGTTCTTCACAATAGACCTCCTCAAGCGATTTCTTATCTGCAATTTCTGCCTTTAAAAGCTTACCTTCTTTTATAAGAAACAGATCGTCGTACAGCTTTTCGTAAAAAGCAAATTGATGACCGGTAAGTATGATCGTACGTCCCTTCGACAATAATTTAAGTCTCTGTTGAAGTTCCAGCATAGTATCATAATCAAGACCGTTTGAGATCTCATCCATAATAAGTACTTCGGGATCAAGTATTTTTGCCAAAGCAAGAGCAAGTTTCTTTTTCTGCCCATATGAATAAGTTCTCACACGTCTTTTAAGAAGTTCCTCGTCAATATAAGTGAGTGCGACCTCCTTTATATCCGCCTTCTCCATCTTTCCTTCAGACAAAATGAGCAGATTCTTTAAGCCTGAAAGAGAATTGTAAAACGGACAATCGTCCCAAATGGCCAAACATTCTCCCAAAGCATCAGTGTTCTTTTTATCATTTATAAGTATCTCCCCGTCATACTCTTCAAGAGCGGTAATACACTTTATAAGCGTCGTTTTACCTGCTCCGTTTGGAGCCATTAAGAAAGATATCTTACCACTTTCAAACTGTACATCCTCACACTTAATGATGCTCCTGTTCCCATATTTCTTTTCGAAATTTTTTAAACTGATCATATGTACCCCGCCATTGACTCTGCAGTTTTCTTTATGTATTATATCATGTTCTGGTTTTTATAACACTATCTTTCTTTCATTTTCCATATATTTCCTGCTAAATGGTTTTTAAAATACGGCTTAAATCCCGGATTTGCCATGCAAATATAAAGGGACAGGCGATTGCCTGTCCCTTGCGGTTTCTTTATACTATCTCGAAGGCATACTTCTCAGTGTCGCTCCGTTGAATCCGGGAATGATCTGTTCCCAGCTGGTGGCTCCGTCAATGAGTCCGAGGTAGCCGTTACAATGCTCCGCATATGAAGGAGTATCCATATATCTGTAAACATCGCCGGCGGGCTTTCCGAGAATTCCGAAGTTCTTTCCGGGTTCGCCCTCATCTCCGGTGTGGAAGATACATGCGTCTATGTTTCCCGTAAACTGTGCTTTGAAGAAAAGATATGCGGTGGCGGCTGCCTGTACGTCGGCACCTGCCTGGCGTCCTCCGTTAAGAGTAGGATTTACACCGTTTGTTGATGAGAATCCGACCTCCGAAAGGATGATCCTGCAATCGCTTCCGAAATTTGAAGAACAGTAATTTGTAAGCACTTCAAGATTATAAGGAGATACGAAGCTTGCTCCTATTCCGTGAGCAACACTGTAGATACGTACCTTTCCGTCGTTCCAGGGATCGGCGTTGGTAAGCACCGCGGTGTATGCGTGGTTAGCAAGGTTCCATTTGATGTTCGGATTCATCTCATTTAAGTAACTGTCGAGTGCCGTTATAAATCCTCTTGTTCCCCAGTCTCTGTCACGGTCGTTCCATGTATGGTCCGTACATGTAAATACTCTGCAGTTTGCGTAATGACTCTTTGCAGCATAGTACAGACAGCGGAAAGTGTTTGAGTAGTTGGTCATGAACGCATCTCTTGAGATGTTGCCTGCCCAGTACCAGCGACCGGTGGTATTAAGGAACGTGTTGACCTCGTTACCGAGTATCCAGTTGTCGACATGGCGATTGCTCTTGCTCCAGTATTCGGTTAAGAACATGAACGCCGCTTCAACCTTTTCTCTGGCAGCGGGTTCTTCCATGTTAAATGCATAGAAGTTATACCCGGGCGTTCTTCCGGTAGGAGTGATCATATCGGTCGAATTACCGCCCCATCTTATCATTACCTGCATGGTAACGGTTCCGCCGTTTGCGTTCGCCGCCATTATGTCGGAGTTGTAATCGATATGATGCGTCGGATTGTAGAAGTAGTAAGTCTTTCCGTTATAGTTGTATGCTACATCGTGCGATCCGGCCGTTCCGATAAGCTCTTCCAGATACAGATTGTGGAAGTAATGCTTGTCGCCTATTCCCGTATCGTATGTTCCCTGCCGTCCCTTCTTAGAAGCGGGAGTCGGGTAAGGAGCGGTGTACGAAGCAAGCGCTTCGGGATTGTCTATATATGTCGGCTTGGACATAACGTAGTAAGTGTTCTCGGTTTCTTTGACAGCCAATGCAAACTTGGCCATAAGATTTCCCGATACCGAGAATGAGGTCACAATGTCTTCGTCCTTTTCAAACGAAGAAAGCGCTCCTATGACAGCGTTTGACATGGGATCGAGCTTAACAAGATAGTAAAGATCGTCATATCCCGCTATCCTCTCGGGAATGCTTGCGCTCACAACGACCGATCCGCCTTCGATCCTTGCCGAATTGATGGTTCCGCTGTCGGGAGACGGCTCTACCTCATCCGCACCGTTTGCAAGATAGATCGATCTTGAACGGCCGTAATCGGAATAATATCTCTCACCTGTCGAATCGATCCTGTATGAACGTGCTTTCATATAATATGTACGCTCTCCGATCTTGTTTTTTAAAAATGCAGCGGTATTGATCGTTTTAAGATCGATGACCTTAGGTCTGTTTTCAAAGTTGATGTCGTAAGCATACAAAAGCTCGTATCCGTCAGCACCCAGATCCGTTTCGGGAGGAAGAAAACTAACGGTCAGCACACCTTTAAGAAGATTCTTTAACCTGTAAAGCTGCGGAACTTCAAGCTCGATCTTCGTCCACCTTGCATAAATTCTTACGTAGGGTTCTTCATCTTCGGGATAGAGCACCAGAAGATCGTTTAGATCTTTGATCTGCTCGGTAGCTATTCTGCTTGCGTACCAACCGTCGAAAATGTAACCCGGAAGCGAAGGATCGGGAATCACGGGCATCTCGTCTCCGAAAGTATACTCTGTGATCTCCTTGACATCATCCTCAAAAAAACCTCCGCCCAGATCGTAAAGGACTCTTACGGTAAGGTTTTCTTCGTCCCCGTCTGCCTTAAGATCAAGTGACATAGCGGTAAAAAGAAAAATCGGCGCCAACAGAAAAATGATCACACAAAACAATTTCTTCATTACAAAATCTCTTCCTATTTCTCGAATCTGAACCATTTGAAATCAAAATCCGTTCCGGGGAGGAACACAAAACTAACTTTACCATTAAATACCGGTGATTGTAAAGGAATGCGGTATTCTCCGTACTCCTCTGAGTACTCAATTTCGGCAAGCCGGTTTTTCTGACCCGACTCATCGGTAAAAAGAATATGCATCGAAGTGAGCGAATTGTTCGACCGCCCGCAAACCGTTATCGCAGATATTCCGTCATAAAAGTCCATATCGTCAAACTCTATGCAAACGTTGTTTCCGATATGCTCAATCGAATCGCCTGTCACGGTATATGTGTCGCCGGTTATAAAGTTGTTGTTAACGGCCCAATTCGTTTCGTAAGCTTTTCCGTACTTTTTGAAAGAGAAGCCCTTAAGAGAGATCCTGTTAGTGGTCTCGAAAACAAATGACACCGGTTTTATGCCTTTGATGCGTCTTGATAGTTTAAAAGTATTTGCCTGATAATGGTTGTAGTTCGATATCGCTTTGTACGTAAAACTTCCAAGACACTCTCCGTTTTCGGGCGTTCCTTCATATATTGAAAGAGGAAGCTCGTTTTCAAATATAAAGATCGGAACCGATATCTCATCCGAACCTATCTCACCGAAATCAACGTTTTCATAAGTTATATACGACTTTTCATAGGCGGGGATGAATACTCCGCCTTCAAAAGACACTTCCGCTTTTTCTTCGGAACAGTATGCGTATTGTATGCCCGGTACAAATTTGTAAGGATCAAGAGTAACGCTTCCCATGCCGCTTACGTTAAACTCAAGCACCGAAATGATCTCGGAAAGACCCGAACCGTTTCCGGCTTTTACAGTCAGTCTGAAATCTCCGTCACCCAAGCCGGTCACGGTAATGGTTTTGTTTTCTTTGTCTATTAAAGCCTTTGCAAAGTTGGCTTCAACGGCGTCTATCGTAAGAGCGCTTACCGAAATGTCGTCGAAAGTGGCATTTTCGGGATATACCTTATAAGAAAGCGTTACCGACGGACACTCGGCAGTAAGCATGTTGGTGTTTTGATTGATAAGTTCTATCTTTCTTATCGGAATGTCGGTTTTTGCTTCCGATTCGTAGTTGGCGTCCATGAAAGAAGCACCTTTGATCACGTCCGCCGAAACCGCATTTAATGTAATGCTATCACCTTCAAGCCCCGGAGATCCGGCCTTTATTTCAATAGTTCCGGTCGTTGAATCGGACGCTATTATCGCTATGAGTTTTCCCGAGAACAGCTTTCTTGAAGTCCCTTTATATTGTTCGTAATCGGTAGAATCTCCGTTATCGACACCGACCAGTCTTCCGGCGCCCGTTACGGAAAGGTTTATGCGGTTTCTTGCATTTTCTACCGTTTTCCCGTCTTTGTCCACCGCACTTATCTCAACAAAGATGAGGTCTTCCGTATCTGCTTTAAGTATCGATTTATCGGCCTTAAGAACTATTTTCTTCGGATCGCCGAAAGTTTCTTTGATATCGGTCGCTGCCTCTTTTCCGTTTTCATCGTATGCGACGGCTTTGATCGATCCTTTTTTATAAGGAAGAGTAAATACCGCCTTAAGCTCGGGACCGTTGTGATCGATCGCTTTTTCCCCTATAAGTTCATCATTTAAGAAAAGCGCAACTTTTGGTGCGTTTGAATAGACGCACACATCTATGATCTGCCCTTCGTTAAAATCCCAATAAGGAAGCACATGGACCATCGGATCTTTCTTAAAGTCGGTCCACTCAGCTTTATACTGGTAGAAAGAATCCTTTTCGAATCCGGCCGTATCTATCTGCCCAAAATATGAGTTTTTGGTAAAGTACGGTGTGGGCTCACCGATATAGTCCCAGCCTGTCCAGATATACTGACCTGCCGCGAAATCTCTTTTTTTGTGCTCATGGATCACAAAATCCGTATTGGGAGCGCCCCAGTTTGTGGAGCAGTTACCAAGGCTCGAACACTGTCCGTCCTCATATGTAAGAAGTCTTTTCGAAAGCGGGAAATGATATATTCCACGGCTTTGAACGGTCGATGCGGTCTCGCTTCCGAAAATGCATCGGGAAGGATTCTTTTCGTGATGAGCATCGTAGAGTTTTTCGCCGTAATTATATCCGGCGATCTCAAGATCATCCGCGCACTTCTGAGCATTTTCCCATTCCATGTAGTTCGATCCGCTTCCTATATAAGCATTGTGATTGTAATCATATTTTCTTACTTCGTCTCTTAACAGAGCGTTCCACTTTCTTCCGCTCTCTAGATGACAATCGTATATCTCGTTTCCTATGCTGAAAATGATGACCGAAGGGTGATTTCTGTCCTGAAGCACCCATGAGCGGACATCCTTTTTATACCAGTCCGGAAAAAATCTCGCATAGTCGTACTCAGTCTTTTTGTTCTCCCACATATCAAAAGCTTCGGTATTGATGAGAATTCCCATCTCGTCGGCCAGTTCAAGAAGTTCGGGAGCCGGCATATTGTGGCTGGTACGAACAGAATTGATCCCCATCTCTTTTAATTTTGCAAACTGCCTTCTGAGCGCAGTCTTGTTAAGAGCCGCACCCAGACTTCCAAGATCGTGATGCATGCAGGCACCGTTGATCTTTACACTCCGCTCGTTTAAAAAGAAACCTTTATCGCTGTCAAAGCGGATAGTCCTGAAGCCGACATTTGTGATCACACTGTCGACGATCTCTTTGTTTTTGATAAGATCGGTCTTCAAATTATAAAGATAAGGATCGTCTATATCCCATCTTCTCGGGTTTTCTGCTAAAAGCTTTGCCTTTACGGTAACAGGCTTTTGGCTTAATATCTCGTCTTTGGAAAAAGAAGCGATCACTTCGCCCGTTGCATCCGTTAGGGTATGTCTTAAGGTGATCTTTGCGGGGGTTGTCACATTTACGTCGCAGTCAAGCATCAGATCGAACGATCCGTTTTCTTTGGCCCTTGTTGAAACATATAAACCGTCCAAAGGGATATATGCCGAATCTTTATCAAAGAAATGCACATTTCTGAAGATACCCGCTCCCGAGTACCACCTTGTATTGGGACTTTGGTAGTTTGCCGATACTTCTATCAGATTTTCCCCATCTTTGACATACTTTGTTATATCCACATCAAACGCGGAATAACCGTACTTCCACTCAAATATCTTTTCGTGATTTAAGTAGACAGAAGAATCCATATATACCGCATCGAAACGGATGATATATGTATGGAAGTTTTCCTTTTTGAGGGTAAACACCTTTTTGTAAAAGCCGATACTGTTCTCGTAAAGATCTGAGGTATCCCATATCTGCCAATCGTGAGGTATGGCAACCGGGTTAAAAGAAACAGCCTCGCTCATTGTTTCATATGGTGTGTTAAGAGGAAATTTGGCGAACTGCCAGTTATCATTGAAAAGTGAATGTATGCTCATAATGATCTCTTTCGAATACGTATTTTGATTCTATTCACATTTTATTTGATTTCTTACAAAAATGAAAGAAATTTGTAAGAGTATACCATTGAATCGGATCTTCTCAGTTGATAGTATGTACTCAACAAAACAAACAGATAAGGAAGGTACATAAAATGAAAAAGTCAACCCGTATATTTCTCTACTCTTTAGTCCTCTTCGGTATCGTAGGATTAGTTATCAGCATTGTTCAGTACTTCGTAAAAGGTATTTCGATCGACTGGACGTCATCCACACTCTTCTTTGCGGTCATCACCTGCGCTCTTGCAGCGGAAGCAACCGCTAAAGAGAAAAAAGAAAAGAAGAAAGCTGAAAAAGAAAAAGATAACGAATAAAAACAATGCGGAAGATCTTGATCTTCCGCATTTTCTTTTATGTTTCAAGTTCCTGATTGGCCTGACTGACCATTCCGTCCACAGCTTTCTGTTTTGGAGCACATATCGCTGCTATAAGTTCATCCTGCGACATATCGCTGTTAACATTCGCCTCATTCATTTCTTCCTTGGCAGAAGCAACTATGTCTCCTACATCGAACGATTTTGCTTCTTTAAACCTTGCCATAATATCGGCTACCAAAGCCTGTTCGTCTTCGCTTAATCCGGTTGTTGCAAGGTCGATCTCCTCTTCCGTTCCGGCCGTATTGTCCTGCGTTACCGGTGTCTCGGCTATCGGTTCGGGCTGAGGTTCCGGTTCCGGCTGCGGCGGAGCGGAATTGTATACAAATCGGTATTCATACCATTTGATCACATTCTGAACTTTCTTTTTGTAACCGGTCGCCAGATCACGAAGCATCTTCTGGATCTGCCGGATCTTTATACTTCTCATACAAGCCTCATTGTGTGCGCACTTCTTTCTTTGTGCCGTTTCGTTTTTACATAATACATAATAAGACTTATACGATTATTAAAAACCGCCATACAGTCAGACATGACCGTATGGCGGAAGTGTTTTACGATATTTATTTCTTTCTAAACGCGCCGCTGACAATTCCTATTATTATCAGCAAAACAATGATCTTTCCGAAAGAGATATGTCTTACTTCGGGCTCATCTTCGTCTTCGTCAAAAACAAGACTTGTTCCCTTTTCGATCTGCTTTTGTATGGTGCCGTATGTGGACCAGCCATACATAAGTTCACTTATCGGATTGTCTTTTTGCTGTGTGACAACACCGGTCTCTTCAACCTGTTTATATGTACCGGAGCGCATCTCGCCAAGCAAAACTGCCATAACGATACATATGACCATTATCATTGCCGCAACGCTTGTCTTTTTTAAAGCTTCCATTGTTATACTCCTTTGAGTTCCATCAACTTCTGCTTGAGCTCACCTTCGATCCTGCCAAGCTCTACCTCAGCTTCTTTACGCTTCTGAGCGCCTTCGGTCTGGATCTTCATAACCTCATCGAGTGTGGTGATGAGCTGTTCATTTGTATGTTTAAGTGTTTCTATATCAACTATCGATCTCTCGGCTTCTTTTGCGGTCTCAACCGTTGCCATCTTAAGCTGATCGGCGTTCTTCTTTAAAAGCTCATTCGTCATCTCGGTAACTGCGCTCTGTGCTGCGGTCGCCTGACGTCCGTGCTCGATACCCATCGCAAGAACCATCTGACTCTTCCAAAGCGGGATGGTGCTCGTAAGAGAAGTCTGGATCTTCTCGATCATCAAAGTATCGTTGTTCTGAAGAAGTCTGGTCTGAGGACCCATCTGAATGGAGATCATTCTTGTAAGTTCAAGATCGTGAAGTCTCTTCTCGAATCTCTCGATAAGATTTGCATAATCGTTGTATGCCTGCGCATCTTCCTGAGCACCGGTCTCTTCGGCTTTCTTACGAAGTTCCTCAAGTTTTACGGTCTTTGCATTTTCAAGTGCTTTCTTACCTGCAATGATGTACATCGTAAGTTCTTTGTAGTAATTAAGATTTAACTTGTACATCTCATCGTACAAAGCGGCGTCCTTCATAAGAACAACCTGATGTTTCTCGAGTACTTCTGCGATCTTGTCTACATTCGTCTCAGCCTTTGAATAGTTGGCTTTCAAGGCTTCGAATTCGTTTTTCTTCTTCTGGAAAAATCCGCCTATACCCTTCTTTTCGGGTTCCTGGCAGGTCTTTATCTGAACTACAAGGTTAGCGAGCGTCTCACCTATCTCGCCAAGATCCTGAGTACGTACCGCATTGAGTGCGCCTTCGGAGAAATCGGCGATATTCTTTTGTGCGGAAGAACCGTACATAAGAACCTGATTGGTGTTCGTGATATCGATCTTGCTTGCAAAATCGTTAACGATCGCTTTTTCTTCGTCGTTAAGCATATTTTCGTCTACAACAACGGGTTCGACCTCTTTTTTCTGAGCGGTAGCCATTCCCGACTCATCCATCTGAGCCTGAGCCATAGCCACTGCGCCGCCTGTTGAAAAAGAAGGCATCGTGGGCGCAGCCGTTGATGCTCCGTTAGGATCGAGTGTTAATGTAGGAATATTGTTGTCTGCCATTTTCTTTCTCCTTTATTACTCCTTAAGACCTTCAGCCTTCATGAGGTTTTCCATAACCGTTATATCTGTGGAAATATCAAGTGCTTCATCTTTGTAAAGATAGTCGAGCTGCTTATCGTAAGCATCTACGGCCGTCTCCATCATCTCTTCGATCTTGCCTTTTGTGCCGTCGATGTTGATACCCGAGATTCCTGCCTCATCCATTCGATCATAAGCGTTCAAAAGCTTGATCGTGGTGGGAAGATAATAATTGAAAAATCTTCTTACCTGTTTCTTTTTCGAAGGATTCTCAACTACTCTTGCAACTATCTTATCGGTCACATCCTGAAGATGAACTATCTGGTTTGATATCTTCTCATTGATGATGTTGGCATCAAGTCTCTTCATTTCAAGAAGTGCGAGTGTCTTGTCCTCGATCATCTTATCGATCTCGGGGTCTCCGGTGGAAGCGATCTTCTTTTCCTGCTCCTTGGCCTTCTTGTCCTCGACCTTCTTAACTTTCATCTCTACTTGGATCTTCTTGGGCCAGATCTGCCATGAAGTGATGAAAAGCAATAACATCACTATTCCGAAACTTACAAAATGGGCCACTTCATATAATGGAAGCGACATTGCCCAAAATATCGATGCTGCTGCAACTATATAATATGAAACTGCTGAAGGGATCTTTTTTTCTTTCATTTCCATTCTCTTCTTTTTTTGATAAATACCTAAAGATAATAATACTTCCTACTTAATTTACAGTCAAGAAAACCCGGGTACCAAAAAGGCGCTCGGGCTCTTAAATTTTTATAAAGAAACTGCGGTTTCTTCGTCCTTTATTCCCTTAACATACAAGTACGAATACGTGATATAGATCATCGTATTTATAACTGCGAGAAAAGTAAGATTTCTCGGTACGTACATAAGGTACCATGCGTAGGTCACGATGGAAACGACCTGTATCGCAAGACAGGGCAGCTTCGCTTTTTTGTTGTAGAAAAGATAAATGATCGCAAGCACTTCGTATATGTAACCATAACGTTCATGCATTACAGGTAAAAAGAAAACGGTCGTGAACGTCAACAGTAACGCAAGTCCCAGAAAGTTCTTCGCATTGAGCGTGACCTTTTTCTTTATCGTAAAGATCATCCACGAAGCCAGCATGATAAAGGTAACAAGCAAAGCTATGGGATAGAGATAATCGAAATACTCATATTTCTCAACAAAAGTCTCGTATGAAGTGAACATCCAAAATCCGGGATAGTTCATCTCCATTCGGTAGTACTCCGCTTTTTGTATGAAGTAAACCTCTACTCCTTCCAGTATTCCTCGGCCGGCAATGATACCGGGAAGCGTACTTATAAAGAAGACCGCAGGAACTATCAAAAAGTAGAGTATCGAGAATCTTCTTTTATAAAAGTAGTAAAACAAAAAGAAGGGCAATATGAAAATGGTCTGGAGTTTAAACGAGAACGCAAGGCCCAAAAACACCATTGCGGTCACGTCTTTTTCTTTGTACAGATAGTACAAAGAAAGAATCACAAAAAACGTATATATCGAATCGCATTGTGTCCACATTGCGGAGTTCATGGCAATGACGGGCGAAACCCATACAAAGGCAAATGCCGCTGCCGCGCCGTTTAAACCGTACTCAGTATTCTTGTAAATGATCCTTGCGACAAGTATGGCAAGCAACATGTCAAACAAAATGCTGAATGCTTTTATCGCATAAAGCGGGATCATGGGAAGATACGTGAGCGCCGCCATCATTAACTGGTAAAGTATCGTGTAATCGCAATCACCCACCTGCTGGCCCAAAGCCTTGAAACCGCCGAGGCTTTTGAAATCGTCGTACCAGGGAAGATAATACTCAAGGGTATCTCCGCTTAAGAAATATCGCATGGAAAAACGAAGATAAGCTCCCAGTAAAAATGCGAAAGCAATGATAAATACGCTTAAATGTTCCTCTATATAAGCTATTACTTTCTTTTCCAAAGAAGTCATGTCTTAAACCTTATTTAATCTTGATAAGATGTCCCGAAACCTTCATGGATTCGATGATGGCGTCAACGTGTTTCTCACACTCTTCGTTGCTGCCCGCCTCGGACATAACTCTGAGCACCGGCTCTGTACCGGACTTTCTTAAGAGAACTCGACCGTTATCCCCAAGCTCTGCGGTTGCAGCTTCAACTGCAAGCTTAACCGCGGGATCTTCAAGAGTGCCGTCCTTATCGTCAACGATAACATTCTTAAGCACCTGAGGATATGTGGTAACTTCGCTTGCAAGTACGGAAAGGGGAAGCTGAGTCTCAACCATAACGTTTAAGAGCATAATGGCCGTAAGTATACCGTCACCTGTACGCGAATACTTTCTGAAAATAACATGTCCTGACTGCTCTCCGCCGATCATGTGGTTATTCTCTTTCATGTTCTCATAAACGAATCTGTCACCCACAGCAGTCTTCTCGTAACCGATGCCTATCCTGTCGAGAGCCTTGTAAAGACCGAAGTTTGACATTACCGTGGTAACTACTTTGTTGTTCGGAAGCTGTCCGATGCTCTTTAAGTATTTACCGCAGATGTACATGATCTTATCGCCGTTTACGATCTCACCGTTTTCATCAACGGCAAGACATCTGTCTGCGTCACCGTCGAAAGCAAAACCGCAATCGAGATGATTTGACTTAACATATTCGCTGAGTCCCTCGATGTGAGTCGAACCGCAATCGAAGTTGATGTTCGATCCGTCGGGAGTATTGTTGATAACGTATGTCTTTGATCCGAGTGCGTTGAACACTGCGGGAGCGATCATCCATGACGATCCGTTTGCGCAGTCAAGAGCAACTTTTCTGTCCTCGAAAGATTTTGTGACAACATTTGTAAGATATCCGATGTATCTGTTTCTTCCCGAATAGAAGTCTACGGTACATCCGATCTTGTCACCGGTTGAAAAAGGAATCTCTTCAACAAGGCCGTCGATATATCTTTCGATATCGTCCTGAAGAGCGTCATCCATCTTCTCGCCGTCGCTGTTCATAAGTTTGATACCGTTGTCGGTGAAAGGATTGTGACTTGCGGAGATCATGACACCGCAGTCAAACATCTCTGTTCTTGTAATGTACGAAACACAGGGTGTTGTCGTAACGTGTAAAAGATATGCGTCCGATCCGGAGGATGTGATGCCTGCGGCAAGAGCGTTCTCATACATATATGAAGAACGTCTTGTGTCCTTTCCGATGACTATCTTTGCATGATGATCTTTTCCGAAATACCATCCAAGGTATCTTCCGATCTTAAATGCATGCTCGGCTGTAAGTACTACGCCTGCTTCACCTCTGAAACCGTCGGTTCCGAAATATTTACCCATTATAAACTCGCTTTCTTATCGTTTTTGAAAACAATAAATATTCATTGCTAAATTTTACTACGCGAGGCAATATGTGCGCAATAAAAAGATTTCACTTCGCGCGTCAGGCAAAGTGAAATCTGAAAATATGTATTCAACTATTTCTTACAACGTTGTTAAAGTATCTTCTTTCTGTTCTTAAGTGAAATCGGTGAATGATATTGAATCACTCACGGAATTGTCTGAATAAGAAACGCTCATGAAACCTCCTCCTTTCTTCGTAATATATTATTAATTAATAATATTTTTCATTTCTTTACCCACTTGAATGACTTTATGGAT
>JAEEGI010005545.1_pt1 | contig 29035 bp, 29 predicted proteins | sample 8958751 | NCBI WGS metagenome assembly JAEEGI01 (sample SAMN16246545, study PRJNA631951) | gut metagenome | biome: gut microbiome; feature: rumen; material: KS-attached | host: Bos | place: Iran: Karaj | collected 2018-10 | reverse complement strand
GAGGTAATCTCGCCCGTGGTAAGCGTGCCGCCCACGACGAACTGTGCGCCAAACCACGAGATGGCGATGATGCAGCCATAGACCACGAGGTTCATCACGGGGTGGTTGAGCGCCATCAGTCCCTCGGTGCGCACATAGAGTTTGTAGAGTGCCTCGGCAGCCCAGGTGAACTTCGAGTTCTCGTGGTCCTCCCGTACGAAGGCTTTCACCACGCGGATGGCAGAGATATTCTCCTGCACGTTGCGGTTGAGTTCGTCGTAATGCTCGAAGACCTTCTGGAAGAGTCCTGCCACACGACTGATGAGGAAGTAGAGGAACACCTAGAGAATCACCATCGCCACGACGAAGATGATGCTCATCCGCACGTCGATGAGGAAGCACATGAAGATGCTCGAAATCATGCGGAAGGGTGCCCGCACCGAGATGCGCAGCAACTGCTGGAAGGCAATCTGCAGGTTGTTCACGTCGGTGGTCATGCGGGTGACGAGTCCGGAGGTGCTGAACTTGTCGATGTCGGAGAACGAGAACGTCTGGATGTTGCGGTACATGGCATCACGCAGGTTGCTGGCGAAACCCGTGGAGGCATAGGCCGAATAGCGTCCGGCGGTGATGCCGAAGAAGAGACTAAGGGCAGCCATGCCGAGCATGATGCCACCGTAGAGATACACGTTGTGCATGTCCTTGGCTGTGATGCCGAGGTCGATGAGTTTGGCGGTGACATAAGGGATAAGCACGTCCATCACCACCTCGAGCGAGGTGAAGATAGGCGTGAGAATTGCTGCCCGCTTGTATTGCTTGACTTGTGCGGCGAGTGTCTTTAGCATTCTTCTTGGTGGTTATAGGATAGTTTTGGATTCTAAGGACTTGAATGGCTCTAATGATTATCAAAACCTGCCACGCTTGCCGTGAGATGAAGGGCAGACAAGGTCAGCGTGCCCGCTTGTAGACCCCTAATTCCACCTTATACCATCCCTTGAGATGCGGACTGTCGGTGTTGGCGCCTTCGATTATCTTCACCTTTTCGGGGGTGTTGACATACACCCACTTGAAGATGGAGACGGGACGGGTGCGGTTGGACAGACCACCATAGATCTTGTCGTAAGTGAGGGGGATGCCGACATTCTTAATGTCGTTGGAAAGGTTGCGATAGAACCGCTCGGCATCGGCCTTCGCCTCGAAATAGAAATCATACCACATCCGATTGTCCGACCAGTCGTAAAATGCAAGTCCTAAGGGCACGTCGCGATAGGTGAAGTCGAAGGTGTCGTGGGCATGGAGTCCGGGTAACATAGAGACAGATTCACACTGACCGAAGGTGGCGGTGAGTTGCTCCTGCGTCTTCTCCAAGGTGTTGAGATTGTCGGGCAGACTCGCGAAAGGGAAGAAGAGGAGGTCTTGAATGGTGCGCTCTCGCACGCTGATAGGAGTGGGGGCCGCAGGAGCCTTCAGTCTCGCAGAGGTTGTGGTCCTCTTGGTCTGCGCACGCCGCCTACCGGTGCGGCTCTGCGCATCGGCCGACAATGACACCATGAGAAAAGCCGCCAGCATCACCAGCACAGGCATTAGCCGAAATCTCAGTATTTTCTTCGTTTTCATATCTTAAAATTTTAAATCCATGGTTTTTACAGCCGCTAAATTAACAAAAAAACACTAACCTTCAAACAAAAGGAACGATTTGTTTTGCTTTTCACTCACCTTTCACTACCTTTGGCATCGAAATGAGAATAGACATCATCACCGTATTGCCCGAGATGCTCGAGGGATTCGTTCACGAGTCAATCCTCGCACGGGCACAGAAGAAAGGACTGGCAGAGATACACCTGCACAACCTGCGTGACTACACCACCGACAAATGGCGCCGTGTGGACGACTACCCCTATGGGGGATTCGCCGGCATGGTGATGCAGTGCGAGCCCATCGACAGGGCCATCTCGGCACTGAAGGCAGAGCGCGACTACGACGAGGTGATTTTCACCTCGCCCGACGGGGAGCAGTTCTCGCAAGGCATCGCCAACGACATGTCGATGCTGCACAACATCATCATCCTCTGCGGACATTACAAGGGCATCGACCAGCGCATACGCGACCACCTCATCACCCGCGAAATCTCCATCGGCGACTACGTGCTCACCGGGGGAGAACTGGCAGCGGCGGTAATGGCGGATGCCATCGTGCGCCTGGTGCCGGGCGTCATCAGCGACGACCAGAGCGCCCTCTCCGACTGTTTCCAAGACAACCTGCTCTCGGCTCCCATCTACACCCGGCCGGCAGAATACAAGGGATGGAAAGTGCCCGACATCCTGCTCAGCGGCAACGAAGCAAAAATCAAGGACTGGGAGATAGAGCAGAGCCTGGAGCGCACCCGCCGCCTGAGGCCCGACCTGTTGGAACACTCATAGGAACCTTTGTGGTGCACAAAGGTTCCCATTTTGGATATTGCTGTACCGATGACCGAAGAGCAACTTGAAGCGAAGAAAAAGAACGCCGGCGAGAAGGTTGTCTCGATGAAACGCCGTGATGACTGTCACGACTATAAAGAACGACGGATGTATATGATTACGCTTGAGGTGGAAGGGCGACTGCCCGTCTTCGGGCATTTAGAAGGTGATGCCTTTGCTGAGAAAGGCAGCAAGGACGAGCCGTGCTGGTATCTCCCGCCATTTCGCCCGGTGAGAAACAGGTGATGCGGGCTGCTTTCAATGAAGGCCTGCCCACCATCGTCATCAAGGAGAATGGCTTCACTCCTTTTTCGAAACCCCATGGTGAACAATTCTATGCCTGTGGCAAAGGCGTACTTTTGATGCTTTCTCCTTTTGAGCATCATAATGAAAAGAGGAAAGTCACTGCCGAACAATGCAAACAAATGAATCTCGTGGCTTTGGAAATCTGTAAATGAGCCCCTCTTCAAATAAATCTTTCCAAAGACTTTTCAACGATTTTTCAAATAACGACTTTTCAAATAAAAGAATAGTTTTTGCATAAAAATTATGTTGTGTTTTAGAAAAAAGCATTATCTTTGCATGTCAAGAACCATTAACATCCAATATTATGTTCACCAAAGAAACATATATCAAGCGCAGGGCCGAACTGAGGAAACTCGTGGGTGAAGGGCTCATCGTGCTCTTCGGCAACAACGAGTCGCCCTGCAACTACCCTGCCAACGCCTATTACCCCTTCAGGCAAGACTCCACCTTCCTCTACTACTTCGGACAGAAACGCGACGGACTGGTGGGTATCATCGACGCCGACAGCGGTGAGGAAACCCTCATCGGCGACGACATCGACATCGAAGACATCGTGTGGTATGGCAGCGTGGACAGCGTGGCCGACCTTGCCGCCCAGGTGGGCGTGAGCCACTCCGCGCCAATGAGCGCGCTGAAGACACTCTGCGACGAAGCCACCCGCCAGAACCGCAAGATACATTTCCTGCCACCCTATCGCCACGACATCAAAATCCAACTGATGGACCTCCTTGGCATCCATCCCAGCCAACAGAAGGCTGCCGCCTCGATGCCACTCATCATGGCCGTGGTGAAGATGCGCAGCAAAAAAGAACCACAGGAAATCAAGGCGCTGGAGCGCGCCGCCGAGATAGGCTACAAGATGCACACCACCGCCATGCAACTCATCCGCCCGGGCGTGAGCGAGAAATTCATTGGCGGACAACTCGACGGTATCGCAGAGTCGTATGGTGCCATGCCCAGTTTCGCCACCATCTTCTCACAACACGGCGAAATCATGCACGGCAACCCCTCGACCAACCTGCTCGAGGACGGACGGCTCGTGCTCTGCGACTGCGGGGCGGAGACCATCGACCACTACTGCTCTGACAACACCCGCACCATGCCCGTGAACGGGAAGTACTCGCAGCGTCAACTCGAAATCTACTCCATCGTGGAGGCCTGCCACGACCATGTGCTCGACGTGGCACGACCGGGCGTGAAATACATGGATGTACACTTCGCCGTCTGCCGGCTGATGACCGACAAACTGAAAGAACTCGGACTGATGCGCGGCGACACCGAAGAAGCGGTAAGAGCCGGTGCACACGCGATGTTCCTGCCCCATGGACTGGGACACATGATGGGCATGGATGTGCACGACATGGAGAACCTCGACCAAATCAACGTGGGCTTCGACGAAGAGACACGGCCCAACCTAGAACAGTTCGGCACCAACTGCCTGCGTATGGGCAGGCGCCTGGAAGAGGGCTTCGTGGTGACCGACGAACCGGGCATCTACTTTATCCCCGCTCTCATCGACGACTGGAGGAAGTCGGGACACTGCGCGGAATTCCTCAACTTCGACCTGCTGGAGACCTACAAGGACTTCGGCGGCATCCGCATTGAGGACGACGTGCTCATCACCGCCGACGGTTGCCGGTTCATCGGCAAAGACCGCATCCCCTACCATCCCAACGACGTGGAGGAATACATGGCATCCTATAAATAAACAACAACCAATACCTTTATAGCAAAAATGAAAAAAACCATCTTAATGGCACTCGTGGCACTCTTCGCCATCGGTGCATCCGCCCAGGAACAGGCCAAAGACAAGAAAAAGAATGAGAACAAGCCTGTTTTCACCACAGTGAAAGAAATCCCCATCACCAGTATCAAAGACCAGAACAGGTCGGGTACGTGCTGGGACTACTCCACCCTCAGTTACTTCGAGGCAGAGATACTGAAAGCCACAGGGAAGACCTATGACCTCTGCGAGAGTTTCGTGGCCAACAAGACCTACATGGACCGTGCCATACAGGTGACGCGCCTGCACGGCGACTGCCAGTTCTCACAGGGCGGCAGCGCCTACGACGTGCTCTACTGTCTGAAAAACTACGGCATCTGTCCGGAAGACGCCATGCCATTCCCCGGCAGCCTCTACGGCGACTCGCTCAACAACTTCAACGAGTTCTTCAGCATCATGAGCCCGTATGTGGATGCTGTGGCAAAGAACAAGGCCAGCAAAATCTCCAACCAGTGGAAAAAGGGTCTGCAGGGCATCCTCGACGCTTACCTCGGCGAGTGCCCGGAGTCTTTCACCTACGAGGGAAAGACCTATACCCCGATGCAGTTCGTTCAGTCGCTGGGCATCAACCTCGACGACTATGTGTCTATCACCAGTTTCTCGCACAAGAAATACTACACACAGTTCCCCGTAGAGGTGCAGGACAACTGGCGCAACCCGCTGTCGTGGAATCTCCCCATGGACGACATGATGCGTATCATCGACAATGCCATCGCCAAGGGATATACCGTGGCATGGGGCGGTGACGTGTCGGAAGACGGCTTCACCCGTCAGGGCCTGGGCTATGCCATCGACTCGAAGAAAGCACAGAGCCTCGCCGGCAGTGATATGGCCCGCTGGCTCAGACTCACCCGCACCGAGAAGACCAGCCTGCTCGACTCGCTGGGCTGCACCGTGCCTGAAATCACTCCTACCCCAGAACGCCGTCAGGAGCGCTACGACAACTGGGAGTTGACCGACGACCACGGCATGCTCATCTTCGGTATCGCCAAAGATCAGAACGGCAAGGAGTACTACATGGTGAAGAACTCATGGGGCGAGGCCGGTGAATACAAGGGCATCTGGTACATGACCAAGGCCTTCGTCTGCGACAACACCATGGACTATATGGTGAACTTGAACGCCATCCCCAAAGACATCCTCGACAAGATGAAGAAAGCCCGCAAAGACCAGCCGCTGGGCGACTAATGCCTTTTTAAGGATACACACAAAAATGCTCCCGCTCACCAAGGACGGGAGCATTTTTTATAGCCATAGCACATGACGCAAAAAAAATGAGCCCCAAAGATAACAAAACACCACCCTTATTCGTTACAATAATAGAATAAGGTCACTCTCTCACCACCAAAACATGACACGCACCGTGCTCATACTCCTCCTCGCCTGCCTCCTGGGCGGCAGCCAGACATTGGCGCAGACCAGCGCCAGTGCCATCACGCATGCCATCGCCCCGAAGAAGAAGGCAGGAAGGGCACCCACGGCAGAGGAATACCAGGCCAAGGGCGATGACCTGACACGAAGAGCCACCGACCTGTCGAAGGAAGCACGGCGCGACGAGGCCATCCAACTGCTCGACGAAGCCTGCGACCTCTACCAACGGGCAGCAGGGATGTTCTACCAGAACGGCCAGAAAGGAAAGGAAGTGGGGGCACTCGACGGACTCGCCAAAGCCCTGCGCCAAAAAATCTTCAACCTCTACGAACTCTCCTTCGACGACAACAGTTATAAAAACACCTGCGAGAGCCAGACCAGCATCTACCGACGGTCGTTCGCTGCCTTCCCCATTTTCATACAGAAACTCAACTACGGACTCGCCACGCTCGCCATCGCACACGAAGCCTACGACAAGGCACTGCCACTGCTCGAGAGCGTCAGGACAAAAGGCAGCCAGAACCCAGAGTCGGAAGCGCTGAAAACCAAGTCGATGGGAGAGATGGCCCTATGCCATCTGCACCTCGGACAAGACGACAAGGCACGCCGCATCATCAGGGAAGCCATACAGCGCTCACCCAGCGACCAACGACTGCGACAAATACAAAGAGAAATCACACAAAAAGAGAATTTGCAATAAATAATCCAAAAAACACGCCCAAAGTGCGCTGATTTGGATTATTTTTTGTATCTTTACCCCCAAATAGCCTTACGAGGCCTATTTTACCCCTCGTCTCCCCTCCCAACAGAGGAGACCATGGCAGCAGATAATAAGAATAAAAACAACATAAATGCACTTTAAATGGAATTACGAACCACCTACACCAGACCAGAAGAAAGCAGCTGAGGAACTTGGCGAGAAGTTGGGAATGAGCCCCATACTCGCACAGTTGCTGATCAAACGTGGCATTACCACGGAATCTGCTGCCAAGCGGTTCTTCCGGCCACAATTAGCCGACCTTATCAACCCGTTCCTCATGAAGGACATGGACGTAGCCGTAGACAGGCTCAACGACGCCATGGGAAGAAAGGAAAGGATTTTGGTATATGGCGACTACGATGTAGACGGATGCACGGCGGTAGCGCTGGTGTACAAGTTTCTGCAGCAATTCTACTCCAACATCGACTACTATATCCCCGACAGATACGACGAGGGATATGGTATCAGCAAGAAAGGACTGGAATATGCACAAGAGACAGGTGTGAAACTGATTATCATCCTCGACTGCGGCATCAAGGCCATCGAGGAGATTGCCTACGCCAAGAGCATAGGTATTGACTTTATTATCTGCGACCATCACGTGCCCGACGACGTGATGCCTGATGCTGTGGCTGTTCTCAACCCCAAGCGTGAAGACGACTCTTACCCCTTCAAGCACCTCTGCGGGTGTGGCGTAGGATTCAAACTCATGCAGGCCTTCGCTAAGAACAACAGCATACCCTTCTCACGACTCATCCCACTGCTCGACTTCTGCGCGGTGAGCATCGCCGCCGACATCGTGCCAGTGACTGAGGAAAACCGTATCCTCGCCTTCCACGGACTGAAACAACTCAACCAAAACCCCAACATCGGACTGAAGGCCATCATCGATATCTGCGGACTCAACGGACGCGACATATCGATGAGCGACATCGTGTTCAAAATCGGACCGCGCATCAACGCCTCAGGACGCATGGAGAACGGCAAGGAGAGCGTAGACCTGCTCATCGAGCGCGACTTCGCCACCGCACTGCGCAAGGCGCGCCATATCAATGAGTACAACGACAAGCGCAAGGACATCGACAAACAGATGACCGAGGAGGCCAACCAGATTGTGGCGAAACTCGAGAGCCAGAAACACCACTCGAGCATCGTGCTCTACGACGAGAACTGGAAGAAAGGCGTCATCGGCATCGTGGCCTCACGACTCACAGAAATCTACTTCCGCCCCACCGTGGTGCTCACCCGCGACGAAAACTTCGCCACGGGGTCGGCACGCAGCGTGGCGGGCTTCGATGTCTACTCTGCCATCAAGCATTGCCGTGACCTGCTGCTCAACTTCGGCGGACATACCTATGCCGCCGGGCTCACCCTCAGATGGGACGACATCAAGTTGTTCCAACAGAAGTTCCAGAAATATGTGGAGGAGCATATCCAGCCCGAGCAAACGGAGCCCATCCTCAACATCGACGCCCAAATCGACTTCAAGGACATCTCTTCGAAACGCCTGCACAACGACCTGAAACGCTTCTCTCCCTTCGGACCCGGCAACGAGAAACCTATCTTCTGCACCGTGGGAGTGTATGACTTCGGCACGAGCAAGGTGGTGGGACGCGACCAGGAACACATCAAACTCGAACTGGTGGACTCGAAGTCGAACAACGTGATGAACGGCATCGCCTTCGGACAGAGTGCCTCGGCGCGCTACATCAAGTCGAAACGCAGTTTCGACATCGCCTACACCATCGAAGACAACATCTACAAGCACGGCAGCGTGCAGTTGCAAATCGAGGACATCCGTGCCGCAGAAGAGGAAGAGGCAGCAGAAAAACAAGAATAATTTCCAGACCACCTGAAAGGCACGTCTCTGTGGACAAATATCAGGAAATACTTCGCCAATACTGGGGTTACGACGACTTCAGGGGCATTCAGCGTGAAATCATCGAAAGCATCGGCAGCGGGAAAGACACCCTCGGACTGATGCCTACGGGCGGCGGCAAGAGCATCACATTCCAGGTGCCGGCGCTGCTCAAGGGTGGCGTGTGCCTGGTAGTGACCCCGCTCATCGCCCTGATGAAAGACCAGGTGGCCCACCTGCGCAGAAGGGGCATCCTCGCTTCTGCCATCTATACCGGCATGACGCACGAGGAAATCGTGACCACCCTCAACAATGCTGTCTTCGGTGGGGTAAACATCCTCTACGTCTCGCCCGAACGCCTGTCCTCTCCCCTCTTCCTCGCAAAACTCAACTACATGAATGTGAGTTTCATCACCGTGGATGAAGCCCACTGCATCAGTCAATGGGGCTACGACTTCCGGCCTTCCTACCTGCGCATTGCCGACATCCGCAAGGTGCTGCCGGGCATCCCCGTGCTCGCGCTCACTGCCACCGCCACGCCACAGGTGGTAGACGACATTCAAGACAAACTGGGCTTCGCAGAGAAGAATGTATTCAGCATGAGTTTCGAGCGCAAGAACCTCGCTTACATCGTGAGAAACGCGCCCGACAAGTTCACCGAACTCACCAACATCCTCCAGACGGTGCAGGGGAGCGCCATCGTATATGTGAGGAGCAGGAAAAGGGCAAAGGAGACCGCCGAACTGCTTAGCGCCAGCGGCATCGCCGCCACCTTTTACCATGCGGGACTCGACCCCACCGTGAAAGACGCCCGCCAGAAAGCATGGCATGACGACAAGACGAGGGTGATGGTAGCGACCAACGCCTTCGGCATGGGCATCGACAAGGCCGACGTGCGACTCGTCATACACATCGACTGTCCCGACTCTCCCGAAGCCTACTTCCAGGAAGCGGGGCGTGCGGGGCGCGACGGAAAGAAGGCGTATGCCGTGCTGCTCTACAACTCGTCGGACAAGCGCAAACTGGCAAAACGCGTGAGCGACACCTTTCCCGAGAAGGAATATGTGCGCGAGGTATACGACCACCTGGCCGACTTCTTCCAGATGGGCGTGGGATATGGCGAAGGGACTACCCTGGAGTTCGACATCGACAAGTTCTGCCGTGCTTTCAAACATTTCCCCATACAAGTAGACGCTGCCCTGAAAATACTGCAGCGTGCAGGATACCTCATCTACGACACCGACCCCGACAACAGTCCGCGCCTGCGGTTTCTCCTGGAGCGCGACCAACTCTACATGCTCCACAACAACTCGCCCGTGGAGAACGATGTCATCACCGCTTTGCTGCGCCTCTATGGCGGACTGTTCGCCGACTACTGCTTTATCAACGAGAACATGGTGGCGATGAAGGCGGGCATCGACCCACAGACCACCTATATGGTGCTGAAGGAACTGAGCAAGCGCCATATCCTGCATTTCATCCCCCGACGCAAAATGCCCGCCATCTGCTACACCCAGCGGCGCGAAGAGGGCCGTCGGCTCGCCATCACACGAGAGGTGTACGAAGACCGCAAGGAAAGTTACATCCGGCGTATCGACAGCATGATAGCGTATGCCACCAACGACACCATTTGCCGCAGCCGACAACTGCTGAGGTATTTCGGCGAGGAGAGTACGCACGACTGCCGCCAGTGCGACGTCTGCCTCGCCCACAAGGGCACCACCAGCCATGATGCAGAAGCCTCGCTGTCGGCCACCCAACGCATCCTCACGCTGCTCGCCGACCGCCAGCCCCACCACATGACAGAACTCCATTCGCTCAACATCCCCAAAGACCGTCTCGACACCGCCCTCACCCAACTGCTCCACGAAGAGCAGATAAGAATAGACGGTGCCTTCCTCTGCCTATCCTGATATACGCAACCAGTATCTGTCTGATTATTAAAAAAATAGGAGCCTCTCCATTGAGAAACTCCTATTTCGAAACCTGATACACGATTATCATCAGTTGTTTTCGGGGCGCAGTTTACGCACCGTCTCACCGGCACGCCACATTTCCTTGTTGCGCATCGCCTCCAGTTCCTTCTCCAGACCGTCGCGATAGTCGGGCTTGGAGTTGGCATCAATGGAAATCTGAGCCTCCTTGCCGGTCTGCACCGACAGGTAGAGCCACTCCATCACTGGTTTGATGGCCTCGCGGAAACGCGGAGCCCAGTCGAGGGCGCCACGCTGTGCGGTGGTAGAGTAGTTGGCATACATCCAGTCCATACCCTTCGCACCGAAAAGCGGGCCAAGGCTCTGGGTGAGTTCCTCTACCGTCTCGTTGAAAGCCTCGGAAGGAGAATGACCGTGCTCGCGGAGCACCTCATACTGAGCCTCGAGCAAGCCTTCGATAGCACCCATGAGCGAGCCACGCTCACCAGTGAGGTCGGAGGTAGCCTCGCGCTCAAAGGTAGTCTTGAAAAGATAGCCGGCACCTATACCAATGCCGAAAGCGATGGTGCGCTCCTCTGCCTTGCCGGTTGCATCCTGATAGACTGCATACGAGCAGTTGAGTCCGCGACCCTCGAGGAACATCGTGCGGAGCGAGGTGCCAGAACCCTTCGGCGCCACCAGGATGACATCCACATCCTCTGGAGGCACCACACCGGTGCGGTCGTTCCAGTTGATGGCGAAGCCATGTGAGTAATACAATGCCTTGCCTTTGGTGAGGAAGGGCTTGATGCGCGGCCACACCTGTATCTGTCCGGCGTCGGAGAGCAGCATGCAGACGATGGTGCCCTTCTCAGCAGCCTCCTCGATGGAGAACAGCGTCTTTCCCGGCACCCAGCCATCGGCCACTGCTTTCTCATAGGTCTTTCCCTCACGCTGACCAACGATGACATTGAAACCGTTGTCGCGCAGGTTGCAGGCCTGTCCAGGACCCTGGATGCCATAGCCGATGACGGCAATGGTCTCGTTTTTCAATACCTCACGTGCTTTCTCCAAAGAAAACTCCTTGCTGGTGACCACGGTCTCTATCACGCCACCAAAATTCATTTCAGCCATATTCAAATTGGTTTGTGCGGCAGGCTTCATGCCTCCGCGGGTTGTTTTATATTGCTTTTATATTCAGAATCTCGAAAAGTGCGCCAAAGTTACAAATTATCAGCGAAATGGCAAAATTAACTATCAATCTTTTACAAATTTCACCAAACTTCTGCAGATTTCCACCTCTTCTTGACGGTCATCGCCCTTTCTCGCTATCCTCACTACGAAGGTGAGGCCGTCGGCTGTCTCACGGTAGAAACGCAGCGTGTCGCCGGCGTGGGCCTCTGCCACATAGGCTATCTCGAAACGATGAAGACGATGCGAAGCATACCATTCGAGCGGGAAGAGGTCGAGCACATGCTCGATATACTTCACGCTGTTCACATGACCATTGATGTCGATATCATTATAGTGCGTCTGCAACTCTGCCACGAGTTCGCCCTCTTCGCTACAACTCACCCTTGAACTGTTGCCTATCGGGCATTCCTTCTCTTTCTCCACATATCCGAGCAATGCCCCGTCGTTGACATCGAGGAGATTGGCGGGCTGACGGGTCTGCGTGTCGATCATCGCCCATATCGAACGGCCATAGCCATACACCTTGCCCGTCTGCTGGTCGATGACCTTGAAATTGCGCTTGGTGAAGAAGCGCATGGCACTCTCCACCCATGTCTCCACATCAAAATGGGCATACATACGTGGCATCTCCTCCATCTCCACTGCCAGGCGCGAGAGCACCCAGGTCTTGTTGATGGTGTTGAGGTATGACATGCCAAACCCACGGTCGTGGGAATGGTAGTCGGCGGCATTGAGCAGATGGTTGCCCAGATGTCCCATGAAAAGCCTTCCAGAGAAATCGCAATGGAAGGGTTCGGCAAGAAAGCCATAACGTCCTACTTTATCCATTGTCGTGTTCTGTCTGTCGTTGGTCAAGGAATGCACTCACCTCCTCCTCCGTGCTGCGGGTGATGGCAATGCGGCCGCTACGCGTGTATTGCAACACACAGTCGAACTCGTTGAGCGCCTTATACAATGCCACGATGTCTTCTGTCACGCCACTCTTCATCACTGCCACATAAGTGGGATTCACCTCGATAATCTGCGCGTCGTAATGCCTGACGATGCGCGACACATTGGGATTGTCGAGCACAGTCTGCGTAGAGAGTTTATAGAGACCCGTCTCACGTATGAAGAGTTGGTCGTCGGTATAGAACTTGGCCTTCACCACGTCGATTTTCTTCTCTATCTGCCGGGTGATTTTCTCTATCTGGTCGGGGTCGCTCCATGCGGTGATGGTGTATTTGTGCAGCCCCTCGATGCTCGATGCCGACACATTGAGACTCTCGATGTTCACCTGCCTACGCGTGAAGACCGCCGTAATCTGGTTGAGGATACCCGCGATATTCTCTGAGTAGACCAGCAATGTATAGAATTTCTTTTCCATTTTTCAGTTTTTTAATCAACCTCCTCTTCCTCATCATACCGTAATATCGAGCATCATCTCGTCGACACTCATGCCCGGAGGGGTGATGGGCAGCACGTTGTCGTCTTCCAAGATGGCACACTCGAGCAAGAAAGGTCCTGGTGTGGCCAACATATTGTCGATGGCTTCCTGCAGGTCGTCTCTGATAATGGCCACCTGATAGGGGATGTCATAGGCAGCCGCCACCTTGCCATAGTCGGGGTTCATCATGCGTGTAAACGACTGCCGGCGGTTGAAGAACATATCTTGCCACTGACGCACATTGCCAAGGAAGTTGTTATTGAGGATTATCATCTTCACCGGAGCATGGGTCTCCATGATGGTGCCCATCTCCTGTATACTCATCTGGAAGCCGCCATCGCCCATAAACACACAGACCGTGCGCTGGGGAGCGCCAAACGTGGCGCCTATGGCTGCCGGCATGCCGAAGCCCATGGTGCCCAGTCCGCCACTGGTGACGATGGAGCGCTGTTGGAGGTACTTGAAATAGCGGCAACTGAAGAGTTGGTTCTGCCCCACATCGGTGACGAGGATGGCTTCGCCTTTCGTCGACTCCGCCACGAGGTTCACCACCTCGCCCATGAGCAGCGGCCCGTCCTTGGGATGGATGGCCGGCTCCACCACATGTCGCCACTCCTTCTCTGCCAAGGGGACGAAACTCTTGCGCCACTCCTGGTGGTCGGCAGGGCGCAGCAGTTGGGTGATGGCAGGTAGGGTGACCTTACAGTCGCCGATGACCGGCACATGGCATTTCACGTTCTTGTTGATTTCTGCTCTGTCGATATCAAGGTGTATCACCTTCGCCTGACGAGCGTAGGTGTCGGTACGGCCTGTCACACGGTCGCTGAAACGCATGCCAATGGCGATGAGTACATCACACTCCTGCTCCTTCACGTTGGGTGCATAGTTGCCGTGCATGCCGAGCATGCCCACATTGAGCGGGTGGTTGCTGGGGAGGGCAGAGAGGCCGAGCATGGTGCGCCCGGCGGGGATATCCGCTTTCTCAAGGAAAGCAGCCAGTTCGGCCTGCGCATTACCGAGTTCCACGCCCTGTCCGACCAGTGCCAACGGACGCTTGGCATTGTTGATGAGTTCGGCGGCTTGCTGCACACATCTTTCGTCGACCTTGGGATATGGAACATAACTGCGAATGAAATCCACCTTCTGGGGCTGCCACTCCGTGGTCTGTGTCTGCGCGTTCTTGGCGAAGTCGAGCACCACCGGACCCGGTCGGCCACTGCGGGCGATGAAAAACGCCCTGCTCACCGCCCATGCCACGTCTTCGGCCCGGCGAATCTGGTAACTCCATTTCGAGATAGGCTGGGCAACACCCACGAGGTCTACCTCCTGGAAGGCATCGGAGCCAAGGGCTGCCACGCCCACCTGTCCGGCAATGACCACAATGGGGGTAGAGTCCATCATCGCGTCGGCCACGCCAGTGAGGGTATTGGTGGCACCAGGACCGCTGGTCACCAGACAGACGCCCACTTTTCCGCTTACCCTCGCATAGCCCTCGGCGGCATGTGCCGCCGACTGCTCATGACGCACGAGGACATGCTCGAATGTTTTCTCCTCGCCTCGCGTATAGTCGTAGAGCGCGTCGAAAACGGGCATAATGGCTCCTCCCGGATAGCCGAAGATGGTAGTCACGCCTTCAGCCTTCAGCGACCTCATGAGAGCCTCAGCACCTGTAATGATATCTTTCATCTGCTTGTCGTATTAGTCTTCTATGATTCGCACACCGCCCTTGTCGGCAGAACTCACGCTTTGGGCATAGGCCTTGAGGGCTTTGCTCACCACCCTGTTGCGGGTGAGGGGGCGCTGTGGGCGACGCGACAGTTCGTCGTCGCTCAGCCGCACGTTGATGCTGCGGTGGGGGATATCGATTTCGATGATGTCGCCATCGACGATTTTCCCGACATTACCACCCGAAGCCGCCTCGGGGGAGATATGCCCGATGCTCAGGCCCGACGTGCCTCCTGAGAAGCGTCCGTCGGTGATGAGGGCACATTCCTTGCCCAGGTGCATGCTCTTGATATACGAGGTGGGATAGAGCATCTCCTGCATGCCCGGACCGCCTTTAGGCCCTTCGTGGGTGATGACCACGCAGTCGCCGCTCTTCACCTTTCCACCAAGGATACCTTCGCAGGCCTCTTCCTGAGAGTCGAACACCTTGGCGGGCCCCTCAAAAGTCCACAGGGCGGGGTCGACGCCTGCCGTCTTCACCACACAACCGTCTTGCGCGATGTTGCCGAAGAGCACAGCGAGTCCACCATCCTTGGTATAAGCATGGGGGATATCGCGCACACAACCGTTGGCACGGTCGGTGTCGAGGGTGTCCCACTGGGTATCTTGCGACCCCATCTTCGTGGAGAACCTGCCACCCGGCGCGCTATGGTAGATACGGCTGGCCTCGGCATCGATATCCTTGCCCGTGATGTCATACTTGCACAGGGCCTCGGCAAGTGTCATGCTATCCACCCGGAGCACGTTGCCATTGATGAGTCCGCCTCGATTGAGTTCGTTGATGATGCCGAGGATGCCTCCTGCCCGGCCACACTCCTGCACGCTGTAGCGCTGGGTGTTGGGGGCGAGTTTGCAAAGGCATGGCACCTTGCGGCTCAGCATGTCGATATCGCGCATCTGGAAGTCGGCACCAGCCTCCTGTGCCACGGCAAGCAGGTGCAGCACCGTGTTGGTGGAACCGCCCATGGCGATGTCGAGGGTCATGGCGTTGAGGAAGGCGTCGCGTGTGGCAATAGACCGTGGCAGCACGCGCTCGTCGCCGTCGCGGTAGTATTTATAGGCATTGTCAACAATCAGACGGGCTGCGTCCTTGAACAACCTGACGCGGTTGACATGGGTGGCGAGGATGGTGCCGTTGCCGGGGAGGGAGAGACCGATGGCCTCGGTGAGGGAGTTCATCGAGTTGGCGGTGAACATGCCCGAGCAACTGCCGCATCCCGGACAGGCACAGCCCTCCAGTTCTGCCATGTCGGCATCGCTCACCGTCGGGTCGGCGCCCTTAATCATAGCAGTGACGAGGTCGGCATTCTCACCTTTCCACCGTCCTGCCTCCATCGGACCACCGCTGACGAATACGGCGGGGATATTCAGTTGCATGGCAGCCATAAGCATGCCGGGAGTCACTTTGTCGCAGTTGGAGATACACACCATGGCATCGGCCTTGTGGGCATTGACCATATACTCTACCGAGTCGGCGATGATGTCGCGTGAGGGCAGCGAATAGAGCATGCCGTCGTGCCCCATGGCAATGCCGTCGTCGATGGCGATGGTATTGAACTCTGCGGCATAGCAGCCCAGCGATTCTATCTCTTGTTTCACTATCTGACCTATCTCATGCAGATGGGTATGACCCGGAACAAACTGAGTGAATGAATTGACTACGGCGATGATGGGTTTTCCAAACTGTTCCCTCTTCATGCCGGCGGCCACCCACAGTGCCCTGGCACCGGCCATCTTACGTCCCTCAGTGCACACGGCACTTCTCAACTGATGTTTCCACTCCATTTTTATATCGTGTTTAATTATTTCTCAAACTTCGCATCCACTCAACTTGCAGAACTTGAAGTAAATGAGTTATTATACAATTGAAGTGGCAAAGGTACGAATAAGCGAGCGAAAAGCCAAATATTTATTTGGACTTTTCTGAGCGAGAGTACCTTCGACCGAAGGTCAGAGGTACGAATAAGCGAGCGAAAAGCCAAATATTTATTTGGAATTTCCCGAGTAACTAATTGGGCAACACACAAAATGAAGTTCCAAATAACAATTATGCCAAACCTTCGGCTTGGGGGGCACAACAACCCCAACCCCCTCTTGTGGTCCTAAGAAGGGGCTTCAACCCCAACCCAAGGCCCTTCCCCTCTCCAGGGGAAGGGATGCAACCGCTCGCATCCCCTCGCTCGGTCACTAAGGTATCCGCGACCCATCAGAGAGTCGCGGGGAGATTCCTTACGCAACAGAGTTGCGATTGTTTATGTTCGCTCCGCTCATCTAAATGCGAAAAACCATCAAATTCTGATTCTTGTTGCGATTGTTTGTGCGGGCTTCTCCCGCGTTTACTCCAACTTTGTTATATGATAACGGAATACCCTCGACCGAAGGTTTTGACAATGTGTACCGTACAAGAAGTGGCAACGATTCTACTAAAAAGTGGGATTTTATTTGGCATATCGCTCTTTTTGCACTATTTTTGCATGGAATGAGAAATTTCACCCTTTTTACCCCACTCCGAAGGCTGGCACTCATGGCCTCTTGCCTGGCATTGTGGGGATGTACCGATACGCAGCCACCCCACTGCATCATGCCCTGCGACTACACGCTGCATACAGGCGATGTCGTGTTCAGAAGAGGCAGCGGACTGACCAGCCGCACGGTGATAGCACTCGACGAGAAAGGCGAGTATTCACACGTGGGCATCGTGGTCGACTCTGCCGGAGTGAAGATGGTGGTGCATGCCGTGCCCGACGAGCCCGACTTCGAGGGCGACCCCGACAGGGTGAAAATGGACACTCCCGAGAAGTTCTTCTCCTCGGTATATGCACAGATGGGCGAAGTGTGCCGACCCACCGACTCGCTGGCGGCACAAAAGGCGGCAGAGGCGGCACTCGAGGTTTACCACCGTCACGTCCTCTTCGACCATAGTTACGATGACACCGACACCACCCGCATGTACTGCACCGAACTGGTGGTGCATGCCTACCACAAGGCAGGAGTGGAACTGGTGGGTGCCGGGAAGCACTATGTGGACATCCCCATGTTGAAGGTGGAATGCCGGTTCCCCTCCGACATATTAGCATCGGATTATCTGCAATCAATCTATAAGTTTAACAATTAAGACAATGACTACTATGAGAAAAATGATGTGGATAGCATGCCTCTGCATGCTGACAATGTTGATCGTGGGCTGCAACAGCGGCAGCGAGACCCAGAAAGTGGCCGAAAAGTTCATGGAAGCACAGAAAAACGAGGACGTGGATGCCATGTTCGACCTGATGTACTTCAAGAACGACAGCCAGAAGGAAGGCATGAAAGCCTTGCTGAATGAAAAGATTTCAAACAAATCGGAAGGCTACAAGAAAGTGAAGAGTTATAAGTTCCTCGAAGAGACCGTGGACAAGGACAAAGGCACTGCAGTAGTGAAATTCGACGTCGTCTACGACAGCGACAGCACGAAGCAGGACGACGTGAAACTGAAGAAGGTCGACGGCAAGTGGATGGTCGACAGCGGGAAATAGCCCCTACCCTCTCCCACCTCTCTCCCACACTGGCAAGGCAAGTGAGGACCGCAATCAATAGCAATAAGAAAAGATGATAATACTCAAGTTGCTCCAATCTTTCGGCGAATATCTCCTGCTCATGGCCCGGACATTCTCCAGACCTGAGCGGATGAGGATGTTTATGAAGAAATACGTGAAGGAGATGTCGGCATTGGGTGTCGACTCCATCGGCATCGTGCTGCTCATCTCGTTCTTCATAGGCGCAGTGATTTGTATCCAGATGAAACTGAACATCCAGAGTCCCTGGATGCCACGTTTCGTCACGGGTTACACCACACGCGAGATCATGCTGTTGGAATTCTCTTCTTCCATCATGTGTCTCATCCTCGCAGGAAAGGTGGGGTCGAACATCGCTTCCGAACTGGGAACGATGAGGGTGACGCAACAGATTGACGCCCTTGAAATCATGGGCGTCAACTCTGCCAGTTACCTCATACTGCCCAAAATTCTCGGTATGATCACCATCATGCCGTTTCTCGTCATCTTCAGTGCTGCCACCGGCATCCTCGGTGCCTATGCCACGGCGTATATCGGACATGTGCTGCCCCCCGATGACCTCACGGTAGGCTTGCAGCACGATTTCAAGGCCTGGTTTATGTGGATGAGCATCATCAAGAGCCTTTTCTTCGCTTTCATCATCTCAAGCGTGGCTTCCTACTACGGCTATTCCGTGAAAGGCGGTTCGGTGGAGGTGGGCGAGGCGAGCACCTCGGCAGTGGTGTCGAGCAGCGTGCTCATCCTGTTCTCCGACGTATTTCTCACCCAACTCCTCTCGTAACCATGATAGAAGTAAAGCATCTCTACAAATCGTTCGAAGACAAGGATGTGCTGAAAGACATCAATGCTGTCTTCGAGAATGGCAAGACCAACTTGATTATCGGGCAGAGCGGGTCGGGAAAGACCGTGTTGATGAAGAACCTCGTAGGACTGCTTGACCCTACCAGCGGACAGGTGCTCTACGACGGACGCGACCTGGTGGTAATGAACAAGCGCGAGCGCATCGCACTGCGTCGTGAGATGGGAATGATTTTCCAGAGCGCGGCGCTCTTCGACTCGCTGTCGGTATTGGAGAACGTGATGTTTCCCCTCGACATGTTCTCCGATATGACCTACCGCGACCGCAAGAAGCGCGCACGTGAGTGCCTCGACAGGGTGAACCTCGTAGATGCTGAGAAGAAATATCCCGGCGAGATTTCGGGAGGTATGCAGAAACGCGTGGCCATAGCGAGGGCCATCTCGCTCAACCCCCAGTACTTGTTCTGCGACGAGCCCAACTCGGGTCTCGACCCGAAGACGTCGCTGGTCATCGACGACCTGCTGAGCAGTATCACAAAAGAATACAATACCACCACCATCATCAACACCCACGACATGAACTCGGTGATGGGTATCGGCGAGAACATCATCTTCATCTACGAGGGGTGCAAGGACTGGCAAGGGAAGAGCGACCAGATTATGGGGTCGACCAACAAACGCCTCACCGACTTCATCTTCGCCAGCGACCTGCTCAAAGACCTCCGCAATATGGTGAACGAGCAGCACAAAAGCCAGAAGTGAAAGGGCATCATCCATACGAAAGAATCCCCGCCAAAAGGTGGGGATTCTTTCGTTTATCGCATGAGCCACAAGTCATCGCGCTCTATCATGGGCACGACTATTTGCTCCTTGGTGCTGTCGGCGAAGTGCACGTCGAGGAATACGTTGGCGGCATGGCCCTTACCATCATACTCCACCCTTGCCACCTCGAAAGACGCTATGCCTTGATGGGATTCCTGCTGCCGGTCGACATACATCCTGGCATTGGCAACCAACAGGGAGTCGTAGTCGCCTATATCGCCCAGATGACGGTCGAGGCCTGCCACGAAAACGTCGTAATTCCCTTCAAGCAAGGCATCGTAATACAGTTTGGCAGTACGCGATGCTACCTCGGCGGGGTCGCTGGCCTTGGGCGCACATGCCGCGAGCGCCAGGACCATGGCAAGGGGCCTCATTACACGCGTCCACATCATTTCTGACGGATGAACACATTGATGGGACATCCCGTCATCTGCCAGTTCTCCCTAATCTTATTCTCAAGGAAACGACGGTAGGGTTCCTTCACGTATTGTGGCAGGTTGGCATAGAAGACGAAAGTGGGAATCTGCGTCTCGGGCACCTGCATGCAGAACTTGATCTTGATGTACTTGCCCTTTACCGATGGTGGCGGATAAGCCTCGATGAGAGGCAGCATCACCTCGTTGAGTTTTGCCGTGCTCACCTTGTTGGTACGGTTCAGATACACCTGCTTGGCGGTCTCGAGCACCTTGAAGATGCGCTGTTTGGTGAGTGCCGAAGCAAAGATGATGGGGAAGTCGGTGAAAGGAGCCATTCGCTCGCGGATGGCATTCTCGAAAGTCTTCACCACAATCTGGTCTTTGTTCTCCACAAGGTCCCATTTGTTGACCACCACCACGAGCGACTTGCTATTCCTCTGTATCAACTGGAAGATGTTCATATCCTGTGCCTCGATGCCACGGGTGGCGTCAATCATCAGGATACACACATCGCTGTTCTCGATGGCACGGATGCTGCGCATGACGGAATAGAACTCCAGGTCCTCGGTCACCTTGTTCTTGCGGCGTATGCCCGCCGTGTCGACAAGATAGAAGTCGAAGCCAAACTTGTCGTAGCGCGTATAGATGCTGTCGCGTGTGGTGCCTGCGATGTCGGTGACGATATGGCGGTCTTCACCAATGAAGGCATTGATGAGACTGCTCTTCCCTGCATTGGGACGTCCCACGACGGCAAAGCGGGGGATGCCCTCTTCAAGGTCTTCCGAAGTGTCGGACTTGAGTTTCTCGAGCACCTTGTCGAGCAAGTCGCCCGTGCCGCTGCCTGTGGCAGAACTGACGCAAATAGGGTCGCCCAGACCCAACTTATAGAACTCAGCCGCCTCGTAGTACTGGTCGAAGTTGTCGGCCTTGTTGGCCACCACGATGACGGGGAGTTTCGAACGGCGCAGAATCAGTGCCACGTCCTCGTCCCAGTCGGTGAGCCCGGTAGTGATGTCGACGAGGAAGAGCACGAGTTCGGCTTCCTCAGTGGCGATGACCACCTGCTTGCGGATTTCCTCCTCGAAGATGTCGTCGGAATTGACTACCCATCCTCCGGTGTCGACCACGGAGAACTCCCTGCCGTTCCACTCGCACTTGCCATATTGGCGATCACGGGTAGTGCCAGCCTCGTCGCTCACTATGGCGCGGCGTGATTTGGTGAGTCTGTTGAAAAGTGTGGACTTGCCCACATTGGGGCGTCCTACTATTGCTACTAATGCCATATTCTAATACGATTCGGTGAGATGGAACCTATATTTTGTTCCCTTACTGTTGGTAAACATCCCTGAGAAGCCATCGCCCCGACCTTCCAACTGCCCGTTGAAAGTCCCGGTGTGGTTTCCTTTCGATGTGTATTCGTAGAGCACCACCTTCATGGAGCCATGGAGGTTGATAGTTTCCAGTTTCTTGATGATGAGCGTGAACTTGGAATTGGGCCTGCTATTGTAGTAATAATAGCCGCAATACTCGTTGACCGAGGCCGACAAGTCGATGTAGAGGGTGATGGGATACGGTCCGATCTGTCCCGTATACATCGTGTAGTTGTACTGCTCTGCTGCCGACAGGTCGTCGACGTTTCCCGGAGAGTTGGCCGATACTGTCATGGATGCCATGAACATCACGACGACAGCGACAAATGTTGCGTAGATGAACTTTCTCATATTCATAAGGATAACAGGGTTACTATTCGGGATTGTAGCCGAAATTGTCGAGTTCCTTCTTCGAGGAGCGCCAGTCCTTATCTACTTTGACGAAGGTCTCCAGGAAGATGCTCTTTCCGAAAAACCTCTCCAGTGCCTTCCTCGACTCCGTGCTCACCTTCTTCAATGCCACACCCTGGTGACCGATGATGATGCCTTTCTGAGAGTCGCGCTCCACATAGATAACAGCACTGATGCGAATGATTTTCTCCTCTTCCTTGAACTGCTCCACGCTCACCTCCACCGAGTAGGGAATCTCCTTGTCATAGTAGAGCAATATCTTTTCTCGGATAATCTCGCTCACGAAGAACCGGGCGGGCTTATCGGTGAGTTGGTCTTTGTCGAAATAGGGCGGACTGTCGGGCAGCAACTCCCCGATGCGCTTGAGGATGAGGTCGGTGCCAAACTTGTTGAGGGCAGAGATGGGCAGAATCTCGGCATCGGGAAGCAGCGAGTGCCATTTCTCCACCACCGCCACCAACCCCTTCTGGTCGGTAAGGTCAATCTTGTTGATGAGCAGCAGCACGGGGATGGTGAGTTTGCGCACCTTCTCGAGGAAGTCGAGGTTCTTCTCGGGATTCTCCACCACATCGGTGACATAGAGCAGCACGTCGGCATCGGCGAGTGCCGAGACAGAGAATGCCAGCATCGACTCCTGCAACTTGTAGTTGGGTTTGAGTACGCCCGGAGTATCGGAGAACACGATTTGCATGTCATCGGTATTGACGATGCCCATGATGCGGTGCCGGGTGGTCTGTGCCTTGAAGGTGGCAATAGAGATACGCTCACCCACGAGTTGGTTCATGAGGGTGCTTTTTCCCACGTTGGGGTTTCCCACGATATTTACGAATCCTGCCTTGTGTTTCATTTTCATTCCGAAAAAAAAACGCATCTTTTCATTGAGGAAGGATGCGTTATTGAGAGTTCTTTTTTCTATTTCTTAGGTGCCGCGGCCTGCGAACCGTCGTAGGCCCATCTCAGGTAAGACGCGCCGTGGACGAAGCCTGCGCCGAAAGCCGTCATGATGAGGTTGTCGCCTTTCCTCAGCCTGCTTTCATAATCCCAGAGTGCCAAGGGAATGGTGCCGGCACTGGTATTGCCGTAGTGCTCGATATTCACCATCACTTGTTCGAGAGGCAACTCCAACCGCTTGGCCACAGCCTCGATGATGCGCATATTGGCCTGATGGGGAATCACCCAGGTGATGTTGTCCTTATTGAGACCATTGCGCTCGGCGATGAGCGCACAGTCGTCGCTCATGCTTGTAACCGCATAGCGGAACACCGTACGCCCCTCCTGGTAGAGGTAGTGCAACCGGTGGTCAACGGTGAAGTGGGAGGCGGGACAAACCGAGCCTCCTGCCTTCATGTGTAGGAAGGGCAGACCCTTGCCGTCGGTGCGGAAGTAGGAGTCCATATAACCTACGTTCTCCTCTTCGGTGGCCTCTACAAGCACTGCACCAGCACCATCGCCGAAAAGAGGGCAGGTGGCGCGGTCGGTATAGTCGACCATCGATGACATCTTGTCGGCTCCGACGACGATGATTTTCTTGTAGCGTCCGCTCTCTATCAAGCAGGCAGCATTGTCGAGTGCATAGAGGAACCCGCAGCAAGCGCCCCAGAAATCGAAGGCGAATGCATTCTTCAGGCCCACTTTGCCCAACACGATGGAAGCAGTGGAGGGGAATTTGTAGTCGGCTGTCGAGGTAGACAAGATGAGGGCATCGATAGTGTCGGGGTCGACGCCGGTCTTGTTGATGACCATCTTCACAGCCTTGCGGGCCATATACGACGTGCCGAGCCCCTCTTCGGTGAGGATACGGCGCTCCTTAATGCCCACGCGCGTCATAATCCACTCGTCGTTGGTATCGACCATGCGCGACAATTCCTCATTGTTGAGCACATAGTCGGGCACATAGCCTCCAACCCCGGTGATTATCGCTCTGACTTTACCCATTATTCCACGGTTTCCTTCTCAATGGCGACCTTGCCTCTGTAGTAGCCACAAGCCGAGCAAACGGTGTGGTATACATAGTAAGCGCCGCAGTTAGGGCAGAGAGCCAATGTGGGTGCCACTGCCTTATCATGAGTTCTTCTCTTCAGTTTACGAGTCTTTGACTGTCTTCTTTTAGGATGTGCCATTTTCTTGTTATTCTTTAATTGTTGATTTTAGTTTCTTCAATTCACTCCATCTGGGGTCCATCGTCGACTCATCGTCGTCTTCCACATTGGTGCTGAGTTGACCAACGCGACTCACCATATCGGGGTTGCACTCGCCCTCCTCATGCACATGCCGCATGGGCACGGCCAATGCTATGAACTCATAGATTAGCCAGGCCACGTCGAGGATCCCCTGGTCGGAAGGGATGGTGAGCCATTCGTCGTCCTCTTCGAAGGTATCGCCCAGACGTGCCACCATCTTGTTGTCGGTGGATATGGGCAACGACATATCGTCGAGGCATCGGTCGCAAGCCACGACCACCTTGCCCTCGGTATGGAAATCCAGTTCGAAGTGTTGGGCCACTTTCCTTATCTGGAGTGTCGCGACCATATCGCCTCCCTTCACCTCTTCGCTGTCGATGGCATCAAAATAGTCGTTGTCGAGTCTGAACTCAAAATTTGAAATATCTTGTTTCAAGCCCTTCAAGTCCACCTTGAATGTATCTAATTTTCCCATTGGGCTGCAAAGTTACTAATTTTATTTTGAATAGAATAAATAATTGACGAAAAAAACTAAGCATGTAGTTCAATTCTGAATGTTGTGCCCTTACCCAACTCGGAGTTTTTCACAAAAATCCTGCCTTTGTGATACTCCTCGACGATGCGTTTGGCGAGTGAGAGGCCAAGTCCCCAACCCCGTTTCTTGGTGGTGAAGCCGGGGGTGAAGACGTTTCTCAGGTCTTTCTTCTTAATGCCTTTCCCCGTGTCGGCCACTTCGATGATGGCCTTATCGTCGGCTTTTTCCACATGCAGGGTGATGGTGCCCTCGCCCTCCATGGCATCGACGGCATTCTTGCAAAGGTTCTCGATGACCCATTCAAACAACGATGCATTGACATCGACAATGACATCTTCTTCGGGGAAGTCGGAAATCATATTGACCTTGGCCGACGTGCGCCGGTTCATATACTCCACCACATGCGTCATCACCAGGGTGAGACTGGTGGGCACGAGTTCTGGCAGTGACCCGATCTTGGAGAAGCGGTCGGCGATGAGTTGCAGGCGTTTCACGTCTTTGTCCATCTCCGGCAACAGGCTGTCGTCGGGATAGGTCTCGCGCAGGATTTCGGTCCATGCCATCAGACTGGAGATAGGGGTGCCCAACTGGTGTGCCGTCTCTTTCGACAGTCCCACCCACACCTTGTTTTGCTCGGCACGTTTCGAGGTGAGCAGGGCGAAGATGGCCACCACCACAAACACCATGACGATGCCGAGTTGCACGAAGGGCCACGAGGAGAGCCGCTTGATCATCACTGACTCGTCGTAGCACACGTTGTTGTATTCGCTGTTACCCTCATCGCCGAGGTAAATCTTGATGTTCTGACCTGCTTCGAGCCATTTCCTTCCCAGTGTGGCGGCATGACGCAGACTGTCGTCGTAGTCGTCTCCCGAGAGGTCTACATTCCTGAAGATGACAGCCTCGCCGCTACTGTTGAGCACGATGACAGGTATGGTATTGTTCTCGTCGATGACCTTGAGCACGAGGTTGAGGTCGGTATTCTCGTCGGCATTGTTGAGTGTGCGCATGGCCTCTGCCCACACTTCCATCTTCTGGCGTTCCTGTACGGATAAGTCGCGCACGAGATAGTGTGAGATGAATAGTGAGGCCACAGCGATGAGCACCGCTGCCACCACGAGGATGATTTTCACTTGCCTTATTCTGTCAGTCCACTGCATAGCCAATAGAATAACGCACTAAACGACAATTTATTATCCGAAGAAGAAGTAACTGATCAGCACGGCGGCTATCATACCAGCAATGTCGGCAGAGAGTCCGCAGGTGACGGAATAGCGGTATTTCTTGATTCCCACGCTCCCGAAATACACGGCAAGGATGTAGAACGTGGTGTCGGTGCACCCTTGCAGCACACTCGAGAGGTGTCCGATGAACGAGTCGGGACCGAAATGGGAGAAGTTTTCGAGCATCATACCGCGCGCACCAGGTCCGCTGAGCGGTTTCATCAGCGCCACGGGCAGCGCGCCCACGAAGTCGGAGTTCAGTCCGATGGCTTCCACACCCGCCTCCACGGCATGTTGCAGCATCTGCAGTCCGCCGGAGGCCCTGAACACGCCCACTGCCACGAGGATGGCGACGACGTAGGGTATGAGTGTCACCGCCACGTTGAACCCTCCCTTGGCTCCCTCGATGAAGGAGTTGTATACATTGAGTTTCTTTCTCCACCCCGAATAGATGAAAATCATGATGGCACCAAGAATCATGATGCTGGTGAGCACACGGCAGAAGTTCTGCATCTGCTGGTTGTCCATCCCCCAGATGAAGGTGAACAGTCCTGCCACGAACACCGCGATGACGGCAAACAGTGCCATGATGTAGCGGTTGAACAGATTGATGCGCTGATAGATAGAGCACACAATCAGTCCCACGATAGTGGAACAGAGTGAAGTGAGGAGCAAAGGGATGAACACGTCGGTAGGGTCGGCAGCACCCGCCTTGGCACGATAGGCCATGATGGAGATGGGGATGATGGTGATGCCCGACGTGTTGAGCGTGAGAAACATGATCATGGAGTTGCTGGCGGTGTCCTTGGCCTTGTTGATGCTCTGCAACTCCTGCATGGCTTTCAGCCCCATAGGGGTGGCGGCATTGTCGAGCCCCAGCATATTGGCTGAAATGTTCATGAAAATAGCCCCCAGGGCGGGATGGCCCTTGGGAATCTCCGGGAAGAGCCGTGTAAGCACTGGACTGAGGAAATTGGCCAGTTTGTTGATGAGCCCACTGTCTTCTCCTATCTTCAACAGCCCCATCCACAGGGTGAGCGTGCCCGTCAGTCCGAGGCACATCTCAAAACCATCTTTCGACATCTCGAAAGTGGAGTCCATCATGGCAGGCAGTGCCTCCATGTCGCCGAGGCACAGTTTGATAACGCCCACGAGGAACCCGAGAGCGAAAAGGGCTATCCAGATATAATTAAGGGCCATGGTTTAATTCTTCACCGTCTTGGAGGGGTCGAAATGGCGCTTGCGCTTAATATCCTGTTTGCGCATGGCCTTGATTTCAAAGGGGAGGTCGTCGATGGATTCATCCTTGATGATGACCTTCATCCCCTCGAAGGCGTAGTGGTTTCTGAGGTTGATGATGTCGGAATCCTTCAGTCGGATACATCCCTCGCTGGCACGGCCAGGCACACTCTTCTCGTTATTGGTGCTGCCATGTATGCCGATGCCACTGTGACCGGGGGTCACCAGGCGCAGGAACCAGTCGCCATACGACTTGATGTTGCCGCGGCCGTCCTTGAAATCGTGTTTCCACGTTGAGGCATTCTGTATCTGTGAGATGGTGAAGGGTTTGGCGAAGGGGTCGCCATTGGAATTGTTGAAACTGCTGGGGGTCTTCTTGTCGCCACGCATCTGCTTGTTGCCCACATGCTGTCCGAAGCAGCAGTCGTAGCGGGCGAGCATCACCGTGTCGTTGCCTTGTATCTCATAGACATAGAGATAGTAGTCTTTCTTCGACATGATGATAAAACAGTTGCGGCGGTTCTGCATCTTGCCAGGATCGTCGATGGTCTCGTCGGGAGTGGTACGCACACAACGGCTGCCATGATCATCGACCACAGTTTCCTTCACATCGGTAAACTTGAAACGCTCATAGGGTTTGTCCTTCCCGTCAACGGATTCGTAGGCCTCGGTAATGCCGTCAAACAACTCACCGAGAATAACCGACTCAGCGTCTTGCTGTGCCATGACTTGGCCTGCCATAACTGTGGCGAAGGCCATGCCTATCATAAACTTTCTTTTCAAGGTCTTGTTATTTAGAAGTGATTAATCTTAGATTGACTTTTCCTGAAGATGGTAGCATACCACCTACTCCACGAGATACGTGAACTGTTTCGACATGTAATACCGTTTGTTCATATACACCACCTCATACCAGTCGCCATTCTCACCCACACACTCCAGTTTGGTGCCTTTCTTCACCGACTTGGTGGCTCCTTTCTCGTCTTTCAGGTAACCTGCCTTGAGACTCGGACCGAAACGAAGGCGCACTCCTTCGCCATTCACCACCACCTGCTGGGGTTTCTTGGGGTTATAGGTTACAGGGGCCTTGGCAGTCTCTGCATCAGGTATATCCTTGGCCACTGCAGTGTCGGCGGGTTCATCGGCAAGGTCTTCATCGTCGTAGCCTGCCGAAGAATAATGGTATATGGCGCCCGCTATGAGCAGCAATGCCAACACGGCAATGATAAAGAAGAGAAACTTACGGTCGTTCTTCTGGCGTGGAGCGCCTGGCAATATCACGTCCGGTTTGTCTTCATGCTGATCCTCTGTAGGTTGTTCCATATCGCCGATAGCCGGTTTCTGGTGGAATTTCTTTATCGACCTGCCGCAATAGGGGCAAAGATTCGCGTCATAAGGGATTTGTCTCCCGCAATGTTGACATTGTATCATCTCATTACTATCATAAAGGAAAAGCAAAGGTAAGACTTTTTATCCGATTTGAGCCTTGAAGCAAAGCAAAAAGATGTTAAAGCAACGATGTACATACGTCCCTTCTACTTCCTTTCCCTTCACTGCAAAAGCACCGGCGACGCTTTAACTCCCCTCTTTACTCCTCTTACTCCCCCTCTTATACTCCATAAAACAAAAAAGTCTCCCCGGATGCCCTGAGGCTCCGGGGAGACAGTAAAGGAGGCGGTGACCTACTCTCCCGCATTGCATTGCAGTACCATC
>JAEEGI010005544.1_pt1 | contig 29041 bp, 25 predicted proteins | sample 8958751 | NCBI WGS metagenome assembly JAEEGI01 (sample SAMN16246545, study PRJNA631951) | gut metagenome | biome: gut microbiome; feature: rumen; material: KS-attached | host: Bos | place: Iran: Karaj | collected 2018-10 | reverse complement strand
CTTCGGTTCCTTAGAGTCGAGTCGATGAGGATGATTAGACTGAATAAAAGAATCGGTATCCAGGGCGCAAAGCACATCCAGTAGAACTGGTCGCGGTCGATATAGTGCATCAGGGCACGTCCGACAGCTGATATAAGGATCAGACCGATGACGCCGACGGTAAAGACAGTAGGCAGCAGGTGGACGAGCTTTAAGGTGTCAGGATGGCGCTTTTCGAGATTAATACGGGCAATACCGCTGTTGTAGACTTGTCGGAAGAACTTCTTGAAGTCTGTGCGGCGCTTGTGCCACACCCATGCCTCAGGAAAGAGACGTGGCTGATAACCAGCCTCAACGATACGGTAGGAGAAGTCGATATCCTCGCCGAATCGCATCTTGGAGAAACCGTCGAGCTTGAGATAGACATCCCGGCGGACCCCCATGTTAAAGGAACGGGGGAAGAACTTGTCGAGTTTGTTTTTACCTCCACGAATGCCACCCGTAGTGAAAAAAGATGTCATGGAGTAGGAGATGGCCTTTTGTACTGGGGTGAACGACGGGTGAGCAGCATCAGGACCTCCGAAGGCTACAACATTATGATCGGCCAGTCCATCTTCCACCGCTTGAAGATAACCGTTGGGCAGGACTACGTCGCTATCGACGATAATCAGATATTCTCCAATGGCACGTTCGGCACCATAATTGCGGCTCTGTCCAGGGCCACTGTTCTTTTTCATGAAATACTTCACCTGGAGCTTGTCGGTATATTTTTCGACAACAGCCTTACAATTACGCTGCGAACCGTCTTCGACAATGAGCACTTCAAAATCTTTCACGGTTTGATCGCAGAGACTCTGTAACAACTCGTCCACTTCGTCAGGACGGTTAAACACGGGAACAATGATGGAGTATTTCATAGCAGTCAGTTTAAAAATGTATTGGCGGCAAGTGCCGCCAATACGAAGATATGTTATTCCTTCACGCGCTGGAGATAAGAACCGTCGCGAGTGTCAACCTGAATGAGGTCGCCCTCGTTGATGAATAGGGGTACGCGCACCTCAACGCCAGTCTCCAGAGTGGCCGGCTTCAGGGTATTCGTAGCGGTATCGCCTTTGATGCCCGGCTCAGAGTGGGTTACACGAAGTACGGTCTTGACAGGCATCTCAGCATAGAGGATAGTACCGTCGGTAGTGTCGGAAACAACCTCCACGATATCACTTTCCTTCATATACTCATGACCAATTACGAGTTCGTTGTCGATAGGAATCTGCTCGAATGTCTCTTGGTTCATGAAGATGCGGCCAGACTGATCCTCGTAGAGATACTGATAGGGACGGCGCTCGATGATCACGTCTTCCAGTTTTTCGCCGATGTTGAAACGGCGCTCCAGTACGCGTCCGTCAGAAACGTTCTTTACCTTGATAATCATAATGGTGTTACCCTTGCCAGGTTTTCTGTGCTGGAAATCAATGCACACCCAAATACCACCGTCCATGCGAATGGCGGTGCCTTTTTTAATGTCTTGTGAATTAATCATATACCTATAATTGTTACTATTGTATCGTTTTCGGGTGCAAAGTTACTCATTTTATTCGTGAAAAACCTGCTTTTTTGGAAAAAAACGCAAAAAGTTGTACTAATTTTCTCTGAAAACTTGCGTAATTCAAAAGAAATGAGTACTTTTGCAGCCCAAATCGGTAAATAACAATAAAAATAATAAGTATAAAGCAATGAAAAGAACATTCCAGCCCCACAACCGCCGTCGCGTCAACAAGCACGGCTTCCGTGAGAGAATGGCCACAAAGAATGGCCGTCGCGTACTGGCTTCACGTCGTGCCAAGGGTCGCAAGAAGTTAACGGTTTCTGATGAGAACCACGGAAAGTAACAATCCGTCTTGTCAACGAAAAACCGGTTAAAACAGAAAGAAGTGGGGAAGATTCCTTGCTTCTTTCTGTTTTTTGATGTTTTTTTTTGGTTTTTCATTCGTTTATTCGTACCTTTGCACCCATGAAAGTAAAGGAATTTTTTGGTAAGTTTTGCAGCAAGTTCCTTATTGGCAACCTGCTGGCGATGGTGCTTGTGGTCATCGCCCTGATGCTTGGCGTGAAATATGGATTGGATTGGTATACCCATCACGGTGAAGGTATAGAGGTGCCGAAGCTGGAGGGAATGCTTTATCGGGAGGCCAGAATGCTCATCGAAGAGAATGATCTGAACATCATCGTGTCAGACTCTGGCTATAACAAACGTCTGCCTGCTGATTGTATCTTAGCTCAGAATCCTGGTCCTGGCACATCAGTGAAACAGGGACACACGGTCTACGTGACTGTGAATTCTCCGGCCTCTCCTTCGTTTGCCATCCCTGATGTGGTGGATAATAGTAGTTACCGTGAGGCAGAGGCGAAGCTGATGGCTTTGGGATTCAAATTGCTGCCTCCCCAGCAGATAGCGGGTGAGAAAGATTGGGTTTACGGAATCCTTTGCAGAGGCCGCAGGGTGTCAACGGGAGACCATATTTCCATTGATACGCCTCTGACGCTGATTATAGGAAACGGTCAGTATGACATGGAAGAAAGCGAAATCGATTATATTGAGCCAGAATATCGGATGATGGAGGGTGGCAACGTCGATGACTTTGAGGAACTGCCTGGAGAATGAAAGAAGTAGTAGGTTTGGGCGAATTGGACTTGCTGACTGATGAGGTCGCTGAGGATCCTGAGGAAGAAGGTCAGTTGTATGAGCATTTCCGTATGGAAGTGGACAAAGGGCAGGATTCCGTCCGTATCGACAAGTATCTGTCGGAGCACCAGCCACACTCCAGCCGTAACCGTATTCAGAAAGCGGCCGATGCCGGTTTTATCCATGTAAATGGCAAACCTGTCAAGAGCAATTACAAAATACGCCCTGGCGATGTCATTACCTTGATGCTTGACCGTCCACATTATGATACAACCATAGAACCTGAAGATATCCCACTGGAGGTGGTGTATGAGGACGATGTTCTGATGGTTATTAATAAACCGGCAGGAATGGTGGTACATCCTGGGTGTGGAAATTTCAGCGGAACACTCGTAAACGCCATTGCCTGGCATCTGAAGGATCTGGAGAGCTATGATCCCAATGATCCGGAAGTGGGACTTGTACACCGGATAGACAAGGATACCAGCGGACTGTTGGTTATCGCCAAGACACCCGATGCAAAGACCTCGCTGGGTAAGCAATTCTTCAATAAAACGACCCACCGTAGCTATAATGCCCTCGTATGGGGTAATTTTGTAGAAGATGAGGGACGTATAGAAGGTAACATCGGCCGGGATCCGAAGGACCGCCTGAGAATGGAAGTCTTTTCGCCAGACTCCGAAATCGGTAAACCAGCCGTCACACACTATAAAGTGCTGGAACGTTATGGCTATGTGACTCTTGTGGAATGCGTCCTTGAGACTGGCCGAACCCACCAGATTAGGGCTCACATGAAGCATATCGGCCATCCGCTGTTCGCAGACGAACGCTATGGCGGGACGGAGATCCTGCGTGGAGAACGCACTGCCAGTTATAAGGCTTTTATCCAGAACTGCTTCAGGCTCTGTCCGCGTCAGGTCCTGCATGCCAAGACACTGGGATTCATACATCCGATAATGGGTGAGCAGATGGATTTTATGTCCGAGTGGCCTGCAGATTTCTCGGCAGTCATCGATAAATGGAGGAAGTTTGTTAAGTTTACAGTTTAGAGATTAAATATATAATAAATATGAAGAATTTGAAGCGAACTATTGCCATCGTCTGTGGTGGCGACTCATCAGAACACGATGTATCACTGCGCTCAGCTCAGGGACTCTTTTCTTTTTTTGACAAAGAGCGTTACGATGTATATATCGTAGACATCAAGGGGCAGGACTGGCACGTGGAATTGTCTGATGGTACGACGGCCAAGATTGACCGTAACGATTTCTCGTTCGTTGAAAACGGGAAGGCCCAATTGTTCGATTATGCCTACATCACCATCCACGGTACGCCAGGTGAGAATGGAATCCTTCAGGGCTACTTCGACCTGATCGGTCTGCCATATAGCACCAGTGGTGTTCTGGTGGAGGCTATGACATTCGATAAGTTCGTACTCAACCAGTATCTGCGGGGCTATGGTGTCAGTGTAGCCGACTCCCTGCTCATCCGCAAGGGCTATGAGGAACTGGTCAGCGACGACGAGATAGAGGAGCGCATCGGCATGCCTTGTTTTGTTAAGCCTGCAGCCGACGGCTCGTCGTTTGGCGTGTCGAAGGTGAAGAATAAGGATCAGTTGGCTCCTGCCATTCGTAAAGCAATGATGGAGAGTCCTGAGATTATGGTCGAGGGGTTCTTGGATGGTACGGAAATTACGCAGGGTATATATAAGACAAAGGAGAAAGCCGTGTTGTTCCCGATTACAGAGGTGGTGACCAGTAATGAGTTTTTCGACTACGATGCTAAGTACAATGGACAGGTACAGGAGATTACACCAGCCCGTCTGTCAGAGAGCATTGCTGAGCGAGTGAGCCAGATAACCAGTCATATTTATGATATCCTTCACTGTAACGGTATTATCCGTATCGACTATATAATATCGAAGGAAGGAAAGATCTCGATGCTGGAAGTGAACACTACCCCTGGCATGACACCTACCAGTTTCATTCCCCAGCAGGTACGTGCAGCAGGCCTCACTATGAAGGATGTGCTGACTGAGATCGTAGAAAACCAATTCAGTTAGTTGGGATTTAAGAGTTAAAGGATATGATGACTTCAGAGGCAGAGTTTGATGAGATTCGGCCATATGAGGCGGAAGAGATGAAGCAGGCGTTCGAAGACCTGATTAACGACCGTCAGTTCAATGTGGTGATGAAGGGTTTGGTTCCTTGGTTGCCAAAGGCTATTCGCAATGGCATGCTCAGGTTGGCCTTTACTGGTGTCAATACCCCGTTGGATTTCCAAAAGCGTTTCATGAAACCCATTGTGAAGTACATCATCCGGAAACATACTGACGGTTGTGTTTTTGACGACAAAGAACTCTCAGGGACAGGTTCCCATGATTCCCGTTACACGTTCGTCAGTAACCATAGGGATATCGTACTCGACTCTGCATTCCTGGATGTCATGCTCGTGGATAGTGGATATCCCACTACCGTAGAGATCGGCATCGGCGACAATCTCCTGATTTATCCTTGGATCAAACGGTTGGTCCGTATGAACAAGGCCTTTACGGTGCGTCGTGGCCTGACACCTAAGGAGACATTGCGCTCAAGTCTGCTGATGAGCCGCTATATCCATTATGCTGTTCTCCAGAAGAGAGAGAATATCTGGATTGCCCAGCGTGAGGGTAGGGCGAAGGACTCTGACGACCGTACGCAAGATTCTGTCCTGAAGATGTTGGCGATGGGGGCACCCGATGACGTCAAGAATCCTGTAGACAGACTGCGGGAACTGAACATCGTGCCGCTGACCATCAGTTATGAATTTGATCCTTGTGACTATCTGAAGGCACAGGAGTTCCAGTTGAAACGTGATAATCCGACTTTTAAGAAGTCACGTCAGGACGATCTTGACAATATGAAGACAGGCATCTTCGGCTATAAGGGACGTGTCTGCTATCGTCCGGCAGTTCCAGTTAATACTTGGATTGATGAGTTGTCTGAGCTCCCCAGGACAGAATTCTATAAAGTGTTAGGGGAGCGGATGGACAAGGAAATCCATCGGGGTTATCAGCTATATCCCTGTAATTATATTGCTCTTGATGAACTGAATGGTGATTCTGCTTATACTGCCCATTATTCTGATGCTGACAAAAAGCGCTTTGAGGATTATTTGGGCGGTCAGATGGCGAGAATAACCCTTCCCAACAAAGATGAGGCTTATCTGCGTGAGCGGATGCTGACCATGTATGCGAACCCGCTTAGGAATCAACAGAAATGTGATAAATGATGGGAGCGAAAATAAGATGGCATAGTGCAATTCTCTTCTTCCTTTTAGCTTCATCGTGTGCTCAGGACAGCTATGAGAAAGGAGAGGGAGAGTATTCCCTGATGCGGGGTGATTTCGTCGAGGCTCAGGCTGATGCCAATAAACAGCTGGTCTCTATCAGAACCGATGATGGTGACGAATTGTCATTGACAAAGCCTTATTCCGCCAAGTGGATAACCAAGGCAGATACCATTTATCGCTGTATGTTATATTATAATAAAGTGAAAGATGAGAATGGTAAATCTCAGGCGGAAATCATTTCTTTGGCTCAGGTGCCATGTCCTTCACTGAAGACCCGTGCCGATTTTGACAAGGAGATCCGCACGGATCCTGTCAAGTTTGAGAGTGTTTGGCTTAGCCGATCTGGTAAGTATCTGAATCTGTACCTTCAACTGAAGACTGGTGCGACTGATGATACTGCAGCCGTCCAACAGCTGGCATTTCTTACTGACACTCTGATGCAGAATGGGGATGGAAGTCGCACTCATCGCATTCTCCTGCACCATGACCAAAATCGTGTGCCTGAGTATTATTCCACGAAGGCATACATCAGCATTCCTACAGTTACCATTGCAGCCGATTCCGTCTGTCTTTACATCAATTCCTATTCCGGCCCAGTCGTCAAGACTCTTCCCCTACGTAAGTAGTGTGAAAAAGTGTATTGTTTACATTTATTCGCAAAAATGGTCGTTTTGCCTATGTTTTTGATACACTTTAACCTGCGTTTTTGTATTTTTTGCGCATTTTTTATGTTAAAAATACCCTATTTGCAAAAAAGTATCAGTATTTGTTAAAAGAAAGTAGTTATTTTTCCTAAAAATGCCTTAACTTTGCAAACGAATCAAGATTGTTCTGATAGAACTATAACTACAATATCAAAAAATAAGTACCAAAACGTATGAGTCAGAATAACTTAGCTAGAGGCAATACGCGCGTACCTATTATTATATATAAAGGGAGCGGATAGGGAATTATAGTAATCCCCCAAACCATCATATGTGATTAATCCAAACCAAATTTAATCTATAGTAAATACTTAAGTATGAATCGAAAATTTAGAAAGACAGCGCTGCTGATGAGTGCTTTGGCCCTCTTGGGACTTTGTTACTCATCGAATGCCTATGCCGCAGGAGCTCCACAGGAGGTTCAGCAGGCAACTAAGAAGATTACAGGTACTGTAGTCGACGCTATGGGTCCCGTCATCGGAGCCAGTGTAGTGGAAAAGGGTACCACTAATGGTACGGTTACTGACTTTGACGGTAACTTCTCTCTCTCAGTGAATCCAGGTGCTACGATCGTTGTATCGTTCATTGGTTTCGAGACTCAGGAAATCAAGGTGGGCAATCAGACGACCTTCAACATCACGATGAAGGACGACAATGCCGTGCTGGAAGAAGTGGTGGTCGTTGGTTACGGTGTCCAGAAAAAGAAGCTGGTTACTGGTGCCACTGTTCAGGTAAAGGGTGAGGACATCGCCAAGCTGAATACGACGAACGCTCTGACAGCCATGCAGTCCAGTACTCCTGGTGTGCAGATTACCCAGACTTCTTCTCAGCCAGGTAAGGGTTTCAAGGTAAACATCCGTGGTGTAGGTACCATTGGTACTTCTTCACCGTTGCTGATCATTGACGGTATCAACGCTGGTACTGCTGATGACGGTCTGAATGGCCTGAACCCCAATGATATTGAGAGTATCGACGTGCTGAAGGATGCTGCCTCGGCAGCCATCTACGGTGCCCGTGCTGCCAATGGTGTGATCCTCGTGACCACCAAGCAGGGTAAGGCTGGTAAGATCCAGTTGCAGTATGACGGTTTTGTAGGCTGGTCTAATGCCTATAAGGTTCCTGGTACAGTTAATGCCCAGCAGTACATGCAGCTGATTAACGAGACGAACTTCAATACTTATGGAACAGCTACCAACTGGTCAAGTCTTGTTCCCCAGACAATTCTCGACAAGGTGAATCAGGGTTGGGAAGGAACAGACTGGTTCAAGGAGTATGAGAACAAAAACGCGCTGCAGTTCAGCCACGCTGTGACACTGACTGGTGGTTCAGAGAATTCAAAGTTCTCTATGTCTCTGAACTACAGCTCTAACGAGGGTATCATGGGTGGTGACAATGCTTCGAACTACAAGCGCTATGGTGGTCGTATCAATTCTGAGCACATTCTGCTCAAGGGTAAGACCCACGACATTATCACCATAGGTGAGAACGTTTCCTACTGGTATCATAGAAGTCATGACCTTGCAGAGTCCAATGGTTACTGGAACATCATGCAGGCAGCCTATATCGCATCTCCGCTGGTAGAGCCCTACGATGCCGATGGTAACCTCACTTCTTATAAGAACAATGGTGCCGGCTATAGCTCCATGATTTACAATAACCCGCTGAACCATTTCCTCAATGGTGGTTTCAATTCTATCAACAAGAACCGCGATTTTGGTGTAGGTGCAACTTTCTACTGGATCATTGAGCCGATCAAGAACCTCCGCTATCGTGGACAGTTCAATACGGGCTACAGCGCCAGCAACTACCGTAACATCTCATTGCCCTACAGCGCAAGCTCTACCAGTTCAAGTGCCAACTACAGTATGGGTATGGGCGAGTATGAGAGCGCCAGCTTCACACTGGAGAACACTCTTTCTTATGTCCTCCCGAAGTTGGGTAAGCATAATATTGATGTCCTCATTGGTCAGTCAATTGAGCGCTCAAACTGGAGTTCTGGTATGTCAATGAACTTTACTGTTAGTGAGGATAACCTGAATTCATTGATTCGCAATGGTTGGGATTTCAATATTCCTTCAAACTATGAGACGAAGTATATGACAGGTCACTCTGGTTATGACAACCCCATGCAGGGTAGTATTGCTTCGTTCTTCGGTCGTATGAACTGGAACTATGACGAGAAGTATATGGCTACTGCTATCCTTCGTGCTGATGGTTCTTCAAACTTCGCACGCGGAAAGCGTTGGGGTTACTTCCCCTCATTCTCTGCTGGTTGGGTAATTACCAACGAGAGTTTTATGGAGTCAACCAAGAGTTGGATGGACTTCCTGAAGTTCCGTGCTTCTTGGGGACAGAATGGTAACTGTAACATCGGTAATTTCTATTACCTTTCAAACATCGCCTTCTCTCCGACAGACTATGCTGACTACGGTTACAAGTTCTCAAGCGATATGATCAGCACGGTTGACAGCAATGTCTATCAGACTGGTGCCTATGCTAAGAACGCTCCTAATCCTGATGTAACATGGGAGACTTCTGAGCAGATTAACATTGGTCTCGATGCTCGTTTCATCAGCGGAAAGCTCGGCTTAAACTTCGACTGGTATGTGAAGAAGACGAAGGACTGGTTGCTTCAGGCTCCGATGAATGAGGTTCTTGGTTACGAGGAGCCAGCCATGATTAATGGTGGTGATGTGAAGAACACCGGTTTTGAGGTTGCTCTTACTTGGCGCGACCAGATCGGTCAGGATTTCAGCTATCATGCTAATGTAAATGTGGCTACCAATAAGAACGAGGTAACACGTATTGCTAATGACCAGGGCTTAATTAATGGCGATGTTGATGCTATCTTCGAGAACTCATCTTATGTGTCTCGCGTAGAGGAAGGTCACCCCATTGGTTACTTCTATGGAATGTCTTACAGTGGTATCTGGCAGAATCAGGCTCAGATCGACGCAGCCGTTGCTTCAGGCAAGGCAGTACTTCCAGGTGCTGCTCCTGGTGATCCTATCTGGGACGATTTCGATGGTGATGGCACTATCAATTACGATAACGACCGTCATGAGATTGGTAACCCCCATCCCGATGTGACCCTTGGTATCAGCCTTGGCTGTGAGTGGAAGGGCTTCGACTTCGGCATCACAGGTTCTGGCGCATTTGGTATGCAGGTAATGCAGTGCTACCGCACAGCTTTGCTGGCTAACCAGTATAATAGTTATACTGTTGATGCGTTTGATCGTTGGCATGGTGAGGGCACTAGCAACACAATGCCTCGTCTGACCGTAGGTCAGATTGCTGACCAGTGGGTATCTACCCGTTATATGCAGGATGCTGACTACTTCAAGATCCAGAACGTTACGCTGGGTTACAACTTCAATAAGATTTGGAAGAACTCTCCGTTCAGTCAGCTCCGTCTCTATGTACAGGCTCAGAACCTCTATACCTTCACTGGTTACACAGGTGTTGATCCTGAAGTTGGTTCTAATGGAGGTCATACTTCTTGGGCAAGTGGTATCGACGTTGGTCTATATCCTTCTGCTCGTACCTTCGTGGTTGGTGCAAGTATCAAGTTCTAATAATATAATAAAGAAAAAAAGAATATGAAAAAGATATATTTAATGGCAATCGCGACGCTCTTTGCTGTAGGTCTGACCTCTTGCGAGGACTTCCTCGATTCCAAGAATTATACGCAGGCCAACAGCTCTAACTATCCGGCTTCAGCTGATGACCTGAACAAGGAGTTGGCAGCCTTGTATGGTGTGATGAACCAGTTTAGTACGGGACCGTTGGAGACACCTTGGTTCGTAGGCTATATTATGTCTGACGATGCCAATGGTGCCGGTGGTACTGGTGACGTAGAATCTCATGCTATTGGTCACCTGATGGCTAATAAGGAAGACCTGTTTGATAATGCATGGCATAACACCTATGTAGGTATTGCCCGTGCCAATGCCATTATCTATGCCGTTGACGCTTTCGATTGGACTGGTCAGGAGAAAACCCGTAACCAGCTTCTTGGCGAGGCTTACTTTATGCGTGGTTTGTTCTATCTTTGGGGCGTTCAGTTCTGGGGCGATATTCCTGCATACTGGGCTTCTGCTGCTCCCGATCCATGTCCTCAGGTAAGTGCAGAGGATGTGATCATGCCGCATATTTTGGCTGACTTTACCAGTGCTGCCAACCTGATGACTCACGGTGCTACCAAGCGTGGCGACGGTCATGCTACCAAGGGTGCTGCTGAGGGTATGTTGGCTCGTGCCTATATGTTCTATGAGGGCTTCTATAAGAAGGCAGGTGAGTTGGCTACTGCTTCTTTGGCTGACGTGACCTTTGACTTCGAACAGGAGGGCGCAGGCTCTTCTCTGAGCAAGGCCCAGGTAGTTAGCTACCTTGAGGATGCTATCAATAATGGTGGTTACAAACTCGTGGACGATTTCCGTCTGCTCTGGCAGTACACCAACGAGTACACTGTTCAGGACTATTCTTTCGTTTCCGACTTGAAGAGCAAAGGAAAGGTCTGGGCTGGTAATGGTAACGAAGAGGAAATGTTCCAGGTACAATATATGAACTCTGGTTCATGGAATGGTACTATCGGTATGGGATTCGTTAACCAGGTAGAACTCTATTGCGCCTTGCGTTGTGATGACGATGGTGCTGGTACCGCCAATGGTGATATGAATACTTTCCCGTTCGGACAGGGTTGGGGCCAGGGAACTATCAATGCAAACCTTTGGGACGAGTGGCCTGATTCCGACCCGCGTAAGAAGGCTACCATTCTTGATGCACAGGCTGAGTGTCAGAAGTTTGTCTTCACCACCTCTTGCTCTGAGGATGCCGGTTATTACAACAAGAAGTGGATGGCTGTTACATGCGGAAAATCTAGCTGGAGCGATCATAACGATTCTTATATCTGGTGGGGCGTATATCGTAAGGATCATACGGATGCTGCCAACAACAATGGTAACTCTATGCAGGGCGACCACTTCTCAGATATCATGCTGCTCCGCCTGGCTGACGTCATGCTGATGCACTCTGAATTGACAGGTACTGCCGATCAGATGAATAAGGTTCGTGCCCGTGCAGGTCTGCCAGCTACAACTTACTCTTGGGCTAATATCAAGAACGAGCGCCGCTTCGAGTTGGCTGGAGAGGGTCTGCGTTTCAATGACCTACGTCGCTGGTCAGGTAAGGGTGGTGGCGCTTCTTGTGAGGCTGCTCTTGCTCTGCAGAAGCAGGATGGTACTCGTGTGAACTATACTGGTCACTGGACTGTGATGCATCATGGTCAGAATGTTGGTGGTAGTAGCTGGGCTCAGCGCTATGCCGATACCGATGGCTTCCTCATGATTCCGCCTGCACAGATCAGTATTATAGGCAATCCTGAGATCCTGAAGCAGAATGCCGGATGGGGTTCAAATGCCGCTGGTGCTAATATGTCAGGATGCCCAGTATACGATTAATTTAGAATTTAATAATAAGAATTAAGAGATTATGAAAAAAGCAATTATATTGTTCGCAGTAGCGCTGGGTATGCTGACGGCCTGTGATCCTATCAAGGAAGACGGCACATTGAAGGTGGATAGCTACACCTCCAGCAACCTGCTCGATGGCGCAGAGTTCTCGCAGTATGCCGATCAGGCCTGCACTACTCCGCAAGCCGATGGTAACTGGATTAAGTATAATATCCCCAATGTATCGGGTATTTATATCTACTATGTAAAAGCTGACGGTTCTGAGTTCAAGCTTGCCAGCGGTGCAGCAGGTGGCGTGTTCAACTTCGTACCCTCTCGTGGTTCAGATCCTAACCAGACTGTATACTTCAAGTATATCAATGCTAAACTCGAGGAGGTGGTTGCTACTCATGACTTCACTGTCCAGGTGGCTGCCGAGCTGAAGCCTGAGATCCGTCTCATCGCTTCTAACGACTATGGTAAGAAGACCTGGAAGTGGGACCCCTCTATCACAGGTGCCGTTTGGGGTAACATGGGTTATCAGCCTGGCGATGGTGCTTCAGTTGGTACTTCTGGCAATGGTCAGTGGTGGGGTGTTACCTCTACTGACGAGTTCAATGGTCAGCTCCAGCATACCCATAATGGAGTCAACAATGGCGATGGCGACCTGAATGCCTATATGGTATTTACAGAGGATGGTCTGATCAAGTCTTATAATGCAACTGGCGGCGTTATCCGCGAAGGTACTTATGAGGTTAAGAACTACAATGCCAAAGGCGAGTGGAAGGTTGGTGACCTTGTTACCGATGCTATCCTGTGGCCTTATGAGATCAACTCTAACGGTAACATTCCTGGAACCTATGAGATTTGCTACTTGACTTCAGACAAGATGACGCTGGTTTATCCTGATGGAGGTTCTCAGGGCGCCTGGGGCGAGGCTACTTTCTGGCACTTCTGTAGCAGTAGTGATGTCAAGGGTATGGCCTATGGCTACGACAATGGTAAAGACTGGACTTGGGATCCTTCTGTAACTGGTGCTGTATGGGGTAACATGGGCTATCAGCCTGGCGATGGTGCTTCAGTCGGTACTTCTGGCAATGGTCAGTGGTGGGGCGTAACCAGTACTGACGAGTTTAATGGCCAGCTCCAGCATACTGAAGACGGCACCAACCATGGTGATGGTGATCTGAATGCTTATATGACATTGACCCCAGATGGTGTTATCACCCGTCATGCTGCTGATGGTTCCGTTATCAAATCAGGAACTTTCGAATTCGATGAGTCTGTAGCCAGCGATTGGAAGGTTGCTAACCTGAATACAACAGCGGGCACCATCCTGTGGCCTTATGAGATTAACTCAGGCGGTAACATGCCGACATGGTTTGAGGTTGTTTATATCTCTGGTAGTCAAATGACGCTCGTTTATCCTGACGGAGGTTCTCAGGGTGCTTGGGGTGAGGCTACATTCTGGCACTTCAAGGCGAAGTAAATTTCTCCCTATATCTTTGATAATCCGTCTCGCATCACTGCGGGGCGGATTTGTTGCTTCTTACATCTTACATGTAAATTGGTCCATTACCCATGCACGACGTGGTGGTCAGTGCCGTCAGGAAGGCCGTGAGCGCGGCTACTATCATCTTCACCGCCAACTCAATAATCCTTTGCTTCTTCATAATTTGAAAATTGAAGTTTGAAATTTGAAATTTGCCCCAGCGCATTAAGGATTGTCGTCACTACCTGGATTGTCGTTCGAGCCGTGATCCGTCATGTGCTTGGCGAAGCCTCGCAGCGAGAGCGTCTTCTGCGTGTCCACCTCAGGATAATACTTGCCGTAGGCCGAAGAGCCCTCGATCTTGTTCTGTCGGAGATTAATCCCCATTGCAATTTTCTGTGTTGCCATAATTGAAAAATTGGTATTAAATTATTAAGTTTCTTTGCGACCATCTACATCGGCTGGCCGCCTACCGCTGTGTGCACATCTTCTTGTTATCGAGTACAAAGGTACAAAAATTATCCATGCGAAACAAGCTTTTCTCAAAATCATTTTCGATTTATTTCAAATGTTAAAAGTGACGGAATTCGACAAAGTCAAATGACGGAGCAGCGAGAGCCATTCGAACGGCTTAGTCGGCTACGATTGCCCGCTTAGTCGGCTACGATCGTCGATCAGGTCGGCTATGACGTTGCCTGACATTTGACTATTACGCTTTTACACTATAACACTATTACTTTTACTCCCAGCGCTATAGCAGAAATCTACACATATATATCTTATCTTATATTATATATTTATAAATATATAATATAAGATAGAAATCTCTATTCCTCATCCTATCCACCAACACTCGCTCGAGCTTGCTCGCTTATACCTTTAGGTGTAAGAAATGTCATAGCGTAACAGCGTTATAGTGTTATACCATTATGAGAACGAATTTACATCCAAGACCCTTATGCCGATGATATCAAGCAGTTCATGTCATCTGTTCTAACCGATGAACAGCGTATGAATCTATTCCCGAACATAGTGTCACCTAAAAATACGGCAAACTTCTTCCTTCTACCAGAATTGTAGTGACGTTTGTATTAAATAATGTATAATTTTATGCCAAATCGTTATATTTCCGAATATATTTCGTATCTTTGTAGCCTATAGTTTTTGAACGAACAAATATGGAATTAAAAACTGGCATATATGAATCGCTGATATACGAGGCTCTGAAGAGGAAGTTGGAGGCTCTGTCAGACAAATATGTCTTTACGGACTATTATTGGCTGCGCCCATAGTGGCGGCTGATAAGATTGGCAAGGATGCCATTAATGCCTATCGCGAACAGATGCGAACGAAGGGGGCGAATAAGGAGAAACCCAAGAAACCTAAGGTGATTGTTCGCGTGCATCCGGCTCGAACCTCGAACGCCCAGTTCATTCAGGACATGGTGAATGCCGTTGAGGTGGTGGATGGCGAGGAGATGCAGCTGCGCTGCTTTGTGATGAACAGCATCAGCGCGGCCCGCTCAAGGGCTTTCCGACTGATGAAGGACGGACTGGCGGAGAAATCGGGCGAGTATGTGGAGAACGGCACCACCAAGGCCAAGTACAAGAAGACGGGAAGGGTGGCTCTGTAGCCACCACCCGTTCACACTATGACACTATGACGCTATTACACTGTTTCATTTTTTTTATGGGGAATTAGCTTGTAGATTCGGAAAATTGTGTTACCTTTGCAGTGTTTTATGAACAAGGAGATCGGGAAATACTACAACTTGGTGCTGTCGGTGCTGGTAGGCATCGGCGTGTTCCTGTTTTGGTATGTTGCTTATCCACATGCTTTGTCTTATCAGGAGCAGTACCAATTGTTTCTTTGGACGGGAGATTATTTCATAGAAAAAGTGAGTTTGCCTGGTGGATTCGCTGACTGGCTCGCAGAGTTCATCGTTCAGTTCTATTATGTGGAGTGGCTGGGGGCATTGCTGTTGGCTTTGCTCTTCGTGGCCTTGCAGAGACTGACATTGCGGCTGTTGGGGGGGCGGTGCTTGCTGAGTTTGCTGCCAGTTGCTTTGCTGCTGTGGCTGATGGGCGACATTAATGTGCTGTTGTCATTGCCCGTAGCCATTGTGCTGGCTTTGGCCCTGGCCTGTATCCGTTTGCCCAAACAATTATCCTGGATGGATATTCTGATTCTTCCTATAGCCTATTGGCTGATAGGGCCGGCAGTTTGGATATATATAGTGGTTCGCGCGATACAAATTGGATGGAAACATCTGTGGTCTGCGGGTTGGCTGGTGGCTGTGCAACTGATGGTTTATGCTTGGCTGTTACCGCAGTGCCCTTTGCAGCAGGTGATGACGGGCCTGAGTTACTACCGCATCCCTCTGCAGTATCCCCAGTGGAGCGGCTACGACAAGGATATGTACGAACTGATCCGTATGGACTATCTGGTGCGAAATGAGCGATGGGATGAGATAGTTAAGCGCGCTGGAGAGTATCAGGTGAAGACACCTTTCTGGTCGAACTGCGTGAATCTGGCCTTGGCAGAGAAACGACTCTTGGCAGATCGTATGTTCGACTTCTACCAGAGTGGCGAGGATGCACTGATGATGTCCAGAACCAGAGACCTGACCTCTATGCTGCCATCGGCCGAGGCTTTCTGGCGTTTAGGAATGGTGAACTCCGCCCAGCGATATATGTTCGACACCCAGGAGTCAATCCTGAACGCCAAGAAGAGTGGACGCTGTACGAAACGCATCGCCGAGTGCATGATTGTCAACGGACACTACAAGATGGCAGTCAAGCAACTTAACCTGCTGAAGAAATCGCTTTTCTATCACAGTTGGGCTGACAGTGTCGAATTACAAATACGGCACAACCAAATCGACAGTCATCCCGTGTATGGCAAATTGCGCCAGTTGAGGTATAAGGATAATTTCCTTTATAACTATGACGAACTGGACAAGATGTTCGGCCTGCTGTTTATGAACAACCAGCAGAACAAGATGGCGCTTGACTATTTCTTAGCGCAGATGCTCCTGAAGGGGAATCTTCAGGGCTTCCAACAATATCTGGGTCTGGCTCAGCAGTATGGTGGATATCGCATGATGCCGCTGGGCTATCAGGATGTGGTGCGGTGCATCCAGATGCAAGGAAATGTTCAAGGTTCGCCTTATGCGGCCTACGTTAAACGAATGAGTGGCAAATGAAGAAGATTATTAAACACAGAGGTACGGAGACACAGAGGTTTTTGTTTGTGATTCCTCTGTATCTCTGTGTCTCTGTGTTGTTTTATACAGCTTGTACTTCTGCCCCAAAACATCCGACGAAGGTAGATGAACTGCCTGAGATCTATCCCGACTATATCGGCGTGACAATCCCTGCAGATATTGCCCCGTTGGACTTTAACTTCGCTGACGAGGCTATCGATGCCATGGATGTGGTGGTGAAGGGTTCGAAGGGCGGTGAACTGCATGTGCAGGGCGACTATGCCGATTTCGACATCGACGACTGGCACAAGCTGACAAAGCTGAACCAGGGTGGAAAGATAACATTTACCGTTTGCTCCAAGAAAGACGGTAAGTGGCTGCAATATCGCGACTTCGACATCTTCGTAAGTCCCTATGCCCTTGACGATTGGGGTCTGACCTATCGTCGCATCAAGCCTGGCTATGAAGTGGGTGGTGACATCGGTATCTATCAGCGCGATATCCATACCTTTAAGGAATATGCCATCCTAACGGAGACGGTGGTGCCAGGTCGTTGCTTCAACTGTCACACGGCCAATCGCACCAATCCCAACCGTATCACTTTGCAGATGCGAGGCGAGGGTGGAGGCACCATGATTCAGAAGGATGGAAAACAGACGTGGGTAGAGACGAAGACCGACTCCACGAAGGCGGCTGGCTCGTATAGCTATTGGCACCCCGATGGCAACTATGTGGCGATGGCCGTTAATTCCGTGCATCAGAGCTTCTTTACGGGTACAGGTCAGCGCATCGAAGTGTATCACAGGTTCAGCAATGTGGAGGTGCTTGATACCCGTACGAACGAACTGATTCTCTCGCCGTTGTTGCAGACGGATGATCTTGAGATATTCCCTGCATTCTCTGCTGATGGCAAGTGGTTGTATTATAGCACATCGAAACCTTGCAGGGTACCAGCAGAATATGAAAAGGTGAAGTGCTCGCTGTGTCGTATCGGCTTTGATGCTGCTTCAGGCAGTTTTGGCGAAGTGGTGGATACGCTGCTGAATGGTCCTGTTACAGATAAGAGTTATGTCTTGGCTCGTCCTTCCTATGATGGTCGTTGGCTGATGTACTGTGTCAGCAGTCGCGGTAACTTCCCTGTGAGCCAGGATGATGCCGACCTGTGGCTGATGGATCTGAAGACGGGTGAGAGTAAGGAGCTGAAAGAAGTAAACAGTCCTCAGTGCGAGAGTTTCCATAACTGGAGCGAGAACAGCCGTTGGTTTGTTTTTGCTTCCAAGCGCGAGGACGGGATGTACACCAAACTCTATCTGGCCACCATCGACGAGCAGGGTAGGGTGTCGAAACCTTTCCTGCTGCCCCAACGTAATCCCAAGAAATACTACTTGGAGATGATGGATGCCTATAACTGTCCTGACTTTACCAAAACAAAGGTGGCGTTGGATGCCCACGAGGCCTATCGACAGGTGTTTGACAACAAACGAGAACAAGTTAAAATAAGATAGCAATGAAAAAGATTCTATTATGTTTCATGGCAGTGGCAGCTGTGACGATGTTCTACAGCTGCAAGCAGAACGACGGGAAGTGCTATATCGAGGGCACGGTAGTTGGTGAACAGTATGAGGGCAAGCGTATCTTCGTGGTGCCTATCAATGGACCGAAGACGGCAGAGTATGTCGACTCGATGGAGATTACCAACGGTAAGTTCCACTTTACCAAAGACTATACCAAGGATACGATGCAGATGTACCAGATTCTGCTCGACTATCACTATCGCATGGGAGTCCAGCCGCTGCTTATCGTGGGTGAGCCTGGCCATATCCAGGTGACGATCGACTCCATCAGTTCTGCCGGAGGTACTCCGCAGAATGATTCTTTGCAGGCATGGAAAGAGGCGACTGAGAAGTACAGTCATGAATATGCCACGTACAACCGCACGGTCGGTATGCTGCGGGAGAGAGGTATGATGGAGCAGGCAGCCAAGATAGAGCAAGAAGGACGTGAGTACCGTTTGGCATATAAGAGATATTCCCGTCAGTTGGCTGAGAACATGAAGGAGGGCGTGCTCCACGACTTCCTGAAGGGACTTTTCCCGCTGACCTATAAGCGCAAGTATCCTGACGGTCGTGTTGTGACGATGGATGCTGACACGGATGAGGAAATCTAAGATGCCTTTGGTACATCTGGCCATCTGTCTGATGGCTGGGATTGTTATCGGAAGGTTTTTTGTGGTGGGATGGCCGTTACTGCCAGTGTTCATCGTGGCAGTTCTTCTCGCCTTGGCATTGTGGAAGTACGAGAACCTGCAGTCAGTGGCTATCGCTGTCTGTTTCCTGGTATTGGGCATGCTGTTGATGGAACGGCAGAAAGTTTCCCTTCAGGAAAACTGGCCGGAAGAAGCCTGTTTCGAAGCAGTCGTCGTTAGCGAGCCCATAGAGAAACCGAAGACCATGGCTGTGGATGTAATGACGGTGAGTGACGGCCATACCGTGAAATGCTATCTGTATAAGGATGAACGGAGCCGCGCATTGACGGTTGGCGACGGACTGAAAATCCAGTTGAGGAAGGACAGCCGGTTTGTACCGAGCTGGAAGTGGCAGCGGACACAGGTGTCGTTGAAGGGCTTGTCGCGGATCGACCGTTCCCGCATCTGGTTCCTGAAACTCCGCAGCCGGCTGCTCATGCGAATGAGAGCTGGCAGTGCTGACAGGGGCGAGACATTCGATACCGATGCCTATGCCGTCATCTCAGCGATGGCTCTTGGCGACAAGTCGGCCCTGTCGCGGGAACTCAGGGATACATACTCGGTTACTGGCGCCTCGCATGTGCTGGCCCTGAGTGGTCTGCACCTTGGTATTATCTATACCCTGCTGTCGCTTCTGATTGTCAGGCGGCGTTGGCAGACCGTTTCTCAGATCATAATCATTCTTTCTATTTGGGCATTCGTCTTTCTCGTCGGCATGTCTGCGAGTGTGGTCCGTTCGGCTGTGATGCTGACGGTCTATGCCTTGATGTCGCTGGGGCATCGGGATAAAATGTCTGTCAACACGCTTGCCTTCACGGCCATCGTCATGTTATTGTTTAGTCCGCAGTCGCTTTTCGATGTCGGCTTCCAACTATCGTTTATGGCGGTACTGGCCATTCTTCTGCTGGTGCCTCTGTTCATGCGGGTGTTCTCTCTGGAGTTTTTTATGTCACACCAGTTTGTCAAATGGCTTTGGGGGATGTTGGCCGTCTCGTTGGCTGCACAGCTGGGTACAGCCCCGCTGGTAGCTTATTATTTCGGACGATTTCCGACGTACTTCCTATTGACGAATTTCATCGTTGTGCCTGCTGCTACCTTGATTCTTTATCTATCCTTGGCGGTGTTGCTTATACCCAGCCTTGCGTACCTATTATTATATATGGTGTCTGTGCTGAACGCCGTCCTTACCCGAATCGCTGCCATCCCAGGAGCCAGCATCGAAGGTTTGCACCCCACGCCCCTTCAGGTCGTGATGGCCTATGTCGTCATCGCGGCCACCTTTCTGTTAGTGTTGCAAGTTAGAAAACCAACATCACCAGAGCGGGGATGGTAAGCATGGAGAGAAGGGTGGTAATGAAGGTCACTTCAGTGATCATCGTCGTGTCTTTCTCGTATTTCAGGCAGAGGATGGTGCCGTAGGTGGCAACAGGCATGGCAATAACCACAGTATTGATATTTACCACGAACTCGGAGAAACCGAGGGCACGGCAAAGGACGTGAACACCCAGAGGTAGGATGGCCAGTCGTAGAAGGGTGGTGGCGTAAACGGTTTGGTTGCCGAGCAGCGTGCGCAGCGATAGGTTCGACATCGATGAGCCGATGATAAGCAAGGCGGCTGGTACGGTGATGTTGCCGAGCATTGTCAGAGGCTGGCTGATGAACTCAGGGATATTGTCAATGCGTAGGGCAACGATGAGCATGGTCAGGTAGGCGGCCAGCATCGGGGTGGAGTAGAGCACCTTTTTTTGGAAACGGCTTCCCTTCACCTCGCTCTTGTCTGTAATCAAGATGGTGCCTACGGTGAACACGGCAAAGGTGTTGACCACATTCAGTACGGCAGCATAGAAGATGGCCTGGTGCCCGAAAATCGAGGCCACGACGGGATAACCCATGAAACCCACATTGCCGAACATCAGGGCAAAGCCTATAGGTCCTTCGTCGTCTTTACTCTTGGTCAGATAGCGGGGCAGCAAAAAGGCTACGCCAGAAAGTACGATATAGGTGATGACGCTGATGAGCAGTAACGGCAGGATATACTCTCTGTCGGGCAGTTCTCCTGTCATCGCCGACGACAGAATCAGTGCCGGACAGGTGATGTTAATCACCAGTCTCGACAACTGCCTGTCGAACCCACCGCCTAAATAGCCCAGTTTGTCCGCTATGTAGCCAATCACTACAAGGGCAAACAGGGTTATCATCACGGTAGCCATCAATTGTGAATTATGAATTATGCATTGTGCATTACATATAGCCGAGCCAGCGGAGGATATCGTTGAGGTTTGCCACAACCATCAGCAAGATGAGGATGCCGAAGCCAACGTACTCGGCACGGATCATAAATGTCTCTGAAGGCTTGCGGCGAGTAATCATCTCGTAAAGCAGGAACAGCACATGTCCGCCGTCGAGGGCAGGGATGGGCAGGATGTTCATGAAGGCGAGGATGATGGAGAGGAAGGCGGTCATCTTCCAGAAGAGATACCAGTCCCACATTGGTGGGAATAGACTGCCGATGGCTCCGAAGCCGCCGAGCGATTTGGCTCCGTCGGCCGTGAAGACATACTTCATGTCGCCCACGTAGCCTGACAGCACGTTCCAACCATACTTAATACCGGCGGGGATGCTCTCGAAAAAACCGTATTCTCTGGTGAAGGGCTCATAGAGACCTGCGATGCTCTTGACAAAGAATCCCAGCTTGAGTTCGGGAGTGAGGACGACAGTAGCCGAGTCTGAGGCCTCGTTGCGCTCAAAGACTATGGAGACGGTACGGATCTTCATGCTGTCAGCCGGTGTCTTGGCACTCGTCATCATGTCTTCCAGGATGCCCAATTGGTCGGTAAACTCGTTATAGGAGTCGATGGCTTTGCCGTTGACGGCTGTGATACGGTCTCCTTTCAACAGACCAATGGCTGCTGCAGGTGTATCAGCTATGACGCTGTCGATTTCGGCAGGGATGAGCGGACGGACGAAGGAGGGCTCGGCCTTGAGCATGCCAAGCAGGTTGATATCGCCCGGAAGATTGATGCTCATTGGTTTGCCGTCGCGGATAATGTCGACGCGGCGAGCCTCGGAGATGTCGCGATAAAGGTCAGCTGAGAAATCTTTGAATGGGCCGTTTTCAGTGCCAATGAGGATGTCTCCGTCCTTGAAACCATATTGCTTGGCCTCAGTGTTGAACTTCATACCCAGCGTCATGTCCTTCACGGGGATATAGGTGTCGCCCCAGTAAAAGAGAATCATGGAGTAGATGAACAGGGCCAGCAGGAAATTGACGAGCACACCGCCGATCATGATCAGCAGACGCTGCCAGGCGGGCTTGGCGCGGAACTCCCATGGCTGCTCGGGCTGTTTCATCTGTTCCGTGTCGAAACTCTCGTCGATCATACCGGCTATCTTGCAGTAGCCGCCAAGGGGCAGCCACCCCACACCGTACTGTGTATCGCTGTTCTTGGGCTTCCACTTGAAGAGGCTGCCGTCCCATTTCCAGATACTGGGGTCGAAGAACAGGTAGAACTTGTCAACGCGTACGCCAAAGAGCTTGGCGAAGAAGAAGTGGCCGCCCTCGTGGAGCAGCACCAGCAGGCCGATGGCCAGCATAAACTGTAATAGTCTTATCAGAAATATTTCCATTTGTCTTTTTTATTTGTTCATGAGTTCTGTGGCGATTCGGCGCGCTTCGGCGTCGGTCGCAATGTATGTTTCGTAGGTGGGATTCTTGTCGAAGGTGGCACGCTGCATGGTCTCGGCAATGATGTCGCCCATCTGCAGGAATCCGCACTTGTCCTCTAAGAAACCGCGGTTCACAATCTCATTGGCGGCATTCACGATGCAAGGCATGTTACCACCCTTGTCGATGGCCTCGAAGGCAAGGGCCAGGCAGCGGAACTTCTTCAGGTCTGGTTCGAAGAATTCCAGCTTTTGGGCTGCAAAGAGGTCGAGACGCTCACCGCTGAGGTGGAGGCGCTGCGGGAATGAGAAGGCATACTGAATCGGCAGCCGCATGTCGGGTACGCCAAGCTGTGCCTTCACTGAGCCGTCCTGGAACTGTACGGCGCTGTGGACAATCGACTGCGGATGGACGAGCACCTGGATTTGCTTGGCATCGACGCCAAAGAGCCACTTGGCCTCGATGACCTCGAAGCCCTTGTTCATCATCGAAGCGGAGTCGATGGTGATCTTCGCACCCATGTCCCACGTGGGGTGACGCAGGGCGTTGGACTTCGTCACGTGGGCAATCTCTTCCATCGTCTTCAGACGGAACGGACCACCGCTGGCTGTCAGTAGAATCTTCTCGATGGGATTCTGGTCTTCGCCGACAATGCTTTGGAAGATGGCAGAGTGCTCGCTGTCGACAGGGAGGATTGGTGTATGGTACTGCTGGGCCAGCTGGAGAATCAGCTCTCCGGCCACTACCAGTGTCTCCTTGTTGGCCAGACAGATGGTCTTGCCAGCCTTGATGGCATGGATGGTGGGATTGAGACCTGCAAAACCGACCATCGCCGTGAGCACCATGTCAATGGGGCCCGACTCGACTATCTCGTCGAGTGCCTTGGCACCGGCATAGACTTTTACGTCGGGCATATCGCTCATCAGCGACTTCAGCTCGTCGTAGCGCTGTTCATTGGCTATCACGATGGCAGCAGGGGTGAACTTGTGGGCCTGCTCTGCCAGCAGCTCGACTTTATTGTTTGCAGTCAGACAGTAGACCTCATACAGGTCGCTATGTTCCTCGATGACTTCGAGTGCCTGAGTTCCTATCGACCCCGTAGAGCCGAGTATAGCTATTTGTCTTTTCATAATTCTAAGATGCCCTCGGGCAAGTTGATTTCTATTTGTTGTCTTTGAGTGTCAATGTTGGTAATGAGGTCCTCAGAAGCGGGTATCAAAGTACCGTCTTCAAGTTCGAAGAGGATGTTCATGGTCGAGTCGTCGATGGAGGCAATGCGGCCTACGTCCTTTCCACTATCAGCATCTATCAAACTGAAACCTACGAGAGATGTCCAGGAGAGGTTTTCTTCATCATCGTCTGTCAGCTCGCGGGGGAAATAGACATCACAGCCCGTCAGTTCCCTGGCTCTTTCCTGGGTGTCGATGCCCTCGAACTTCATCAGCGCATTGCTGTCGCTCTTGAAACGGTACTCCTCCATGAAGAACGGCACGAGGATGCCCTCAATATCGATAACCAGATAGTCGGCATCGACACGATCGAACACATCGTCATCGAAAAGAAACGATATTTCACCTTTCACACCATGGGTCTTGCCCAGCCTGCCGATTTTGTATACCTCTTCCTTCCTAATCACTTTTCGCTTCTCTTGATATTAGCTCCTAATGCATTGAGACGTGTCTCAATATGCTCGTAGCCGCGGTCTATCTGTTCGATGTTGTCGATGCGACTCGTACCGTTGGCGCTCATGGCGGCAATCAGCAGGGCGATACCGGCACGGATGTCGGGACTCGACATACGGCCTCCGCGGAGTGTAATCTTACGGTCGTGACCTACAACCACGGCACGGTGCGGGTCACAGAGGATAATCTGTGCACCCATGTCAATGAGCTTGTCGACGAAGAACAAGCGGCTCTCGAACATCTTCTGATGGAAAAGTACGCTACCGCGGGCCTGGGTGGCAACAACGATCAGGACGCTCAGCAGGTCGGGAGTGAGACCAGGCCAGGGAGCATCGGCAAGCGTCATGATAGTACCATCGATAAACGACTGTATCTCGTAGTGCCTTTGTCTGGGAATGACGAGGTCGTCGCCTTCCACTTTGATCTTCACGCCCAGACGGCGGAAAGCATCGGGGATGATGCCAAGATCCTTCACACAGACATTCTTAATACGGATGCCGTCGCCGCACATGGCAGCCATGCCGATGAACGATCCGACCTCAATCATGTCGGGCAGAATCTGATGCTCTGCACCGTGTAGTCTGTCGACGCCGACAATCGTCAGGAGGTTCGAGCCGATGCCGCTAATGCGAGCCCCCATCTGGTTGAGCAGATGGCACAACTGTTGGATATATGGCTCGCAGGCTGCGTTATAGATGGTGGTAGTGCCTTTGGCAAAGACAGCAGCCATTACGATGTTGGCCGTTCCAGTTACCGATGCTTCATCGAGCAGCATATAGGTGCCTTCCAGTTTCCGGGCAGCTATTTCATAGACATTTCGCCCTTCAATATGAGTGAACCGTGCGCCCAGTTTCTCAAAGCCGAGGAAATGGGTGTCCAGTCTCCGGCGCCCTATTTTGTCTCCGCCAGGCGTGGTGATGACAGCCTTGCCCATGCGGGCTAATAGCGGACCGATCATCAGGACGCTGCCGCGAAGGGCGGCACAACTCTTTACAAATTCGTCGCTCTCCAGGTAGTCAAGCTTCAGCTCGTCGGCCTGGAAGGAATAGCTGTTGCTTGACAGCTTCTTGACCTTGACGCCGATATCGCAGAGGAGCTGAATCAAGTTGTTGACATCCCTGATGTCAGGGATGTTATGGATCAGGACTTCTTCCTCCGTCAGGATGGAGGCGCAAATCACTTGGAGCGCCTCGTTCTTGGCACCCTGAGGTGTGATAGTCCCTTTCAGCAGATGTCCGCCCTCGATGATGAATGATGCCATTCCGGATTATTTCTTTTTCTTGTTTTTCTTGCTTTCCTCTATGGCTGTCACCTTTTCAAATTTGAAGGTGTTCAAGTCCAGCTGAATAATACCGTCAGTGAAATATGCAAGGTCGCTGGCTACTTTTTCGTCATCCATTGAACCATGGCCCCATGTGGCGAGGTCGCGCTTCATCTGATTAGCTGTATACATGGTCAGTGCATCGCGCTCTTCACCGGCAGGCATGCCCTTGAGTCGCTCAAACAATTCTTCAACAAGCTTGCCGTAGTGGCGCAGCTTAACGTTGTCTTTCGGCAGTTTCAGAGGCTTCGGCTTGCTGAGTATCTTCTCTGCCTCGGAGACGTCGAAGGGCCAGTCGATATCCAGTTTCTTATGGCTCATGAGATACAGGTGGTCCCAGAGCGTCTGTTGGTAATCAGAACTCTCCACCAGTTGCGGGACCTTTGTCTCCATCAGCTGGATGATCGTGTTGGCGCATCTCTGTCTTGCTTCCTTTGTAGGCAGGCTCACGGCATGGTCTACCATCTTCTGTATTTCCCTGCCATATTCGGACATCAGAAGCTTCTCACGCTTTGTGTTGTAATCTAATCCTTTGATATTCATAATGCTATAATAGTTTCTTGGGTAATTTGGCCACGAAGTCCTTCAGATAGTAGGGCACGAAATAGGCCACGTCTTCAAATTGTTCGTTCAGGAACTTCCTCTCTGCAAGCGGCTGCATCCATTTGGCCAGGGGGACGATACCGTCAATGAGATGGGCATTGGGGTGATTGATAGTCTCCATGCACTTCTTCGCACCATTGCCGAAGAAGTAGACGGGGCGCTTGTCGAGATACTCCCGGTAGGTATTCTCATCCACCACGTCGGCTCCAATCTCCCTGACAGGTTTCAGACCTCTGTCATAGATACCGGCATAGACCTCCATACGACGCGCGTCGAGCATCGGACAAAGCAGGGCATCTTCTTCAGGGATCTCACGCAATAGGACGGGAACGCAGAGCAGCTCCAGCGTCGGTACGGCTATCAGTTTCAGCTCCCTGCCGTAGCAGATGCCCTTGGCCATTGAGACACCGATACGCAATCCTGTGTAGGAACCCGGGCCACAGCTCACGGCAACACCATCAAACGGAATGGCGTGATTGTCGGTAAACGAGAGCGCCTCGTCCACCATCGTTCCAAGTCGTTCTGCATGGTTCTGACCGCTGCGGTCTTCCTGTTGGAAGATGACTTGCGAGTTTTCGGAGACAGCGACGGAGCATATGTCCGTACTGGTCTCTATATGTAATATCGTCGACATGTGCTTGCGTACATATTAATTAGGGTGCAAAGGTACGAACTTTTCTGCCAATAACAATCGTTTTATGAGAAATTAACGTCCTGATTCCAGACTTAGTATCCATTGTGCGATGTCTTGGAGCACCTCGGGCGAGATCGTTTCCTCAATCTGGCTGTATTCGTCAGGGAGTCCAGTGGTGCAGTGCTGGAGCAGATGGTTGAGCGACGGATACTCCTTGATGAGATGCTTTTTTGAGGGTGGCAGCAATCGCTCGATGGCAGGAAGGCATAGCGTGGAGATCACCTGACAGTCGCGGTCGCCGTTAAGGGCAAAGACAGGACAGCGGGTTTTGCGGATGTTGTCTGAGGGGTCATAGTCATTGAACCAGTCTAACCAAGGCATCTTCATGGTGGCTGCGGTCTGACGATACTTTTCAACTGTCATAATCGCGGGCTGACCAGAAAGGCTTAATATGCGGTTGCTCTGAGCGGCCAGCAAGGTGTCGCCCTTCACGGTGGGACCTGCTAGCGACACGATGAAATCCACCATTTTCTTTCCTCCGAGTATGAAGGCGATGGTGCCTCCCTCGCTGTGACCGAGAATGCCAACCTTGCTGAATGCCTTTTTACTGCGCAGGAACTCGATTCCAGCAGCGGCATCGCGGGAGAAATCCTCCGACGTTGCATCCTTCACGTCTCCTCCCACGGACTTGCCCGTAGCACGGTCGTCATAGCGCAGAGTGGCGATGCCCTGACGGGCCAGATAGTCGGCAATGACGAGGAAAGGCTTGTGATCCATCAGTTCCTCGTCGCGATTCTGTTGCCCGCTGCCAGAAACGAATACCACCGCTACAGGCTTTTGCTTCGTATTCTTGTCGTATCCCACAGGGTAGGTCAGTGTACCAGCCAGTGTGGCGCTATCTGTCTCGTTAGTAAAGGTTATATCCTCTGTCTCGTAGGGATAGGGCGGTTTTGGTGTCTGAGGACGTTTCACTTCAGGCATGCCTTTTGTCATCACAAGTGGAAGCGATAAGCCGCCTTGCGAGAAAGTACCATCAAGATTTCCGTCTTTCAGATGGGCACGATATGTGGCGCCAAGCGATTCCACTTTCACGGCTACAGAATCGTCAGACAGGTATTCCTTAAATCCAGGGATGCCTTTGGCTCCTTGATCAGGGCTGTCGAGTGAGGCCTTGATATAGCCGTCGGCCTGTTCGAGATGGAGAACTATCGTCAGCGACATTGCGCCAACCTTGAGCTTGCCTGACCATGAGCCAAGCAACGCTGTCGTAGAACTGACTTGCGCCTGTCCCGTCAATGTGACAAGGGCTAGCAGGGTGGTGATGATGCTTTTCTTCATATTGTTTATTTGAAATTTTCTGCAAAGGTACAATATATTTTTGTTTTAACCTTAGGTTCTGATGATTTTCGCAAAAATAATGCAATATTTGTGGGACGTATAAGCTGATGCCAGATTCAATAACAGCTAATTTAAGCATATCTTTTTATAATATATAATAAGGTATAGACGTAATCTTAATTGATTTGTATCAAGACTTGCAGATTTTCTGTCTTAAAACTTAAATTTTTCCATGAAAAGTTTTGCCGGTTCGTGAGAAATCCGTACCTTTGCACCCGCTAAACGAGAAAGCGGTCTCGCAAGGCGCGATTGGAAAGAGTTCTTTGAAAGATTTACATAGACAGAAGTAGTACAAGAAGCGAGTGCCTGTATTTGATATGGGTACTTGGGTAGAGAGAACAAGCCGTCAAGATATTGACAAGGTGCTTTTAACTTGATACTGGATAGTTGTTCTGAGACAGATAAACGTCGATAGAGAGATTTACAAGGCTTCTAGGAGCGAGTGAGATGCCAAGCTAGCTTGAGCATTTCCGAGCGACGCCGAAGTCTCGTATAATTTTTCTGTCGCAGAGATAAAAATTATACAATGAAGAGTTTGATCCTGGCTCAGGATGAACGCTAGCTACAGGCTTAACACATGCAAGTCGAGGGGCAGCATGGTCTTAGCTTGCTAAGACTGATGGCGACCGGCGCACGGGTGAGTAACGCGTATCC
>JAEEGI010005543.1_pt1 | contig 29043 bp, 20 predicted proteins | sample 8958751 | NCBI WGS metagenome assembly JAEEGI01 (sample SAMN16246545, study PRJNA631951) | gut metagenome | biome: gut microbiome; feature: rumen; material: KS-attached | host: Bos | place: Iran: Karaj | collected 2018-10 | reverse complement strand
CATCCAGCTTGCCGGAACCGGCGATGAACTACAGGGCATCAAGCGCGGCATCATGGCGATGGCCGACGGCATCGTCATCAACAAGTGTGACGGTGACAACATCGAGCGCGCCAAACTGGCTGCCGCTCAGTTTCGCAATGCCCTCCATCTTTATCCCCTACCCCCCAGCGGCTTCCTGCCCGAAGTCATCACCTACTCGGGCTACTATGACCTGGACATCGACAAGGTGTGGGACATGATCGACCGCTACTTTGCCCACGTCAAGGCCAGCGGCTACTTCGACGAGAAACGTCACGAACAGGAACGCTACTGGATGCGCGAGACCATCAACGAGCAACTGTTGGCACGTTTCTACTTCGACCCTGAGATTGAAAGACTGCTAGAAATTAAGGAGGACACCGTGCTGGCCGGCAAGCAGACCTCGTTTGTAGCCGCCAGTGACGTGCTCAACTTCTATTATAACAAAATCACCAACGAACATTCCAAGCAATGAAACATCTGACCATCGCTCTCGCCGTGGGCTCCCTGCTCATCATGCTGTGCAGCAGCTGCTCCTTTATGGACAAAATGTACGCGGCCCAAAAAATCGATGAAGTTGCCACCCCCATCCACTACACAACGCTGGAAAACTATTTCGTGCGCAACGATGTGGACTGCTCCAAGCAACAGCGCCTCATCATCAACAACAAGGAGGACTTTGAGAAATACTTCGGTATGGCAGCCCACATGGGCGGAATGCCCACCAGTGTGAACTGGAACAAGCAGTTTGTCGTTGCCCTTGTCATGCCCGAAACCAAGCGTGCAACATCCATCAATCCTGTAGCCGTCAAGGTGACAGAAAACAACATCATGGTATTCAGTTACCAAGTGAAGAAGGGCGACAAGTTGTCCCACACGATGGTGCCTTTTACCGCTGTGGCCATTGACAAGCCTGCAACCCAGCAGGAAATGCAAATTTTCTTCCTTGAAAAATAACGCCGCCCTATGGAAGGAAACTATTGCTACCGATATCCTCACCCCGCCGTGACCACCGACTGCGTCGTGTTCGGCTATGACGGACTCCACCTCAACGTGTTGCTCATCGAGCGCGGCGGCGAGCCTTTCAAGGGCTGCTGGGCATTTCCCGGAGGCTTCCTCAACATCGACGAGGATGCCCCTGACGGCGCACGGCGCGAACTGCTCGAGGAAACCGGCTTGCAAGTGGCCGACATCGAGCAGCTGGGGGCCTTTGCCACACCCGACCGCGACCCGCGCGAGCGTGTCATTTCCATCGCCTATTTCACCCTCACCCGCATGCAGCCGGTGCAGGGTGGCGACGATGCCCGCGTGGCGCGATGGTTCCCCATCAACAAGCTGCCGTCGCTGGCGTTTGACCACCAACAGATGTTTGAACAAGCCTTGCAGCGCCTGTCAGACTGCCTCAAACTCAAGACCGGCAACTTCTTCAGCGCAGATTTCTCCTACGAGGAAATCGACATGATATATTTTGCCACGCTCACCGAGCGGTAAACCGCAGCACAAGGCACGGCAACAACCTGGGGGCAACGACCTAAGAAAAAATCAGTTTTCAATTACTAACGATTGTTAAAATCTAGGATTACGCAATCGTTTTCGTTGAACAAACGTTAATTTTTAGCCATAAAATGTCCAAGAATTATGTTATATAACATATTTGCACTACTTTTGCATTGGTTTTTCATGGTAATAGTTTTTAAGGTTATGAAAAACACAGATGCCGGGAGGCATTTGGTTTTTCGAGAAAAACAAATGTTTAAGGTTTATGTTAATGGTATTAGAAGGTTAATTAGTTAAGCAATCCCCGACGTGAGTCGAGGATTTTCTTTTTTATAACCCAGTTGCCAATTGTCACAAGAATTCATTAACTTTGCAGACGACAATTCACTCAAAACCGACGATCATGATGAGACAGTTATTTCTTGGCCTTGCGGCAATGGCCCTTATTGCCAGTTCCTGCTCCACTAGCACTGGTGGCAGCAACAACAGCAGTTCACAAGCGAGCAATGACAGTACCCTGTGCCAGTTCAGCAACATCAAGCTGGAAAAGGTATTCTCCTATTTAGATGAGGAGAATGACACTGTCTACTTCGACAACACTTTCACCGCCTTCTGGCCACAGGTCATCAACGGCAAGCCCTGCACCGAATTGCAGCAGGCCCTGTTCCGCGCCATGACCGACAGCGCCGAGCTCAACCAGCTGGACAAGGTCACCGAATTCCTGCTCAATCCCGCCAACTACACCGAACTTGACAGCAAGCAACTGACACCCGTGAAGACCATCAAGGACGGGCACGACAAACTCTCGAGCAGCGAGGTGAATGTCATCATGGAAGACATGACCGACCGCCTGCTCACCTATCGCTTGGCCACCTACTCCTTTATGGCTGGAGCCGCCCATGGCATCTATGCCCAAAACTATGTCACCTATGACCTCAAGAAAGGCAAAGCTGTCACCTTCGAAGACGTCATCGCCGACACCACCCTGCTGCGCACCGCCATCCTCAAGTCAATCAAGCAGGAATACAACTACGGCACTGATGAACTGTTCTTGCCCGACAACGGCCTGCTGCCGTTGCCCCGCGACTTCCATATTGACGGTTCGGTGCTGCATGCCGTCTATCAGGTCTATGAGATCGCCAGCTATGCCCAGGGCCTGATTGACGCCCCCATCTACCCCTACATGCTCAAGCCCGAGGAGATGAAACGCCTCTACACCCCCTACGGCCTCGAGCTTCTCGATTACACCGAGTAAAAAAGACCAAACATCATACATTATGAAAAAAATAACCCTCATCTTTATCGCCATCGCATTCATGATTTGGGCGACCCCTGCCCTGGCACAATCATCATACGGGGAACCGTGCCAGTTCTTTAACATCGACAAGACTGTCAGGGCAAAACTCGGTGAAGGAGAAGATGCCCAGTATCAGATAAACTCCATCAAAGCCTTTTGGCCAGTGATACTCAATGGCAAGGAGTGTCCCAAGCTGCACGAGGCCATCTGCAAATGGCTGACAGACAAGGACGATATCAAGCAGATGGACCGCGCCATCGAGTACACGTTGTACACCGACATCGATAATGTGCCCTTTGGTGACAATGGCCCTTATCTGATTCTTGACAGTTTCAACGATATAGAATCTGCTGTTTCTTCCACTACCAATACCATTGAACTCAAGACCCTGGGCAAGAGGTTCGCTGTATTCCATCTATTCACCTATATGTATTTTGCGGGAGCAGCCCATGGCATGTATGTCCACAACTACATTACCTATGATACCGAACTCGACAAGATCGTCACGCTGGAGGATGTATTGATTGACCCGGAATTAATTCGCCCCCACATCCTGAAGTCAATCAACCTCAAGTATGACTACACCGAGGAGGATTTGTTCCTCCCCGATGACGGAGTCATGAAGATTCCTTCGGTATGGTATTTTGAGGAAGGATTTCTGCATCTTTTTTATCAGGTCTATGAGATAGCCAGTTTTGCCCAGGGCGACATCGATGTGCCTCTCTTTTATCCTAACGATCCCAGCGCCCCCGAGTACCTTACTCCCTACGGCAAACTAATCGCTGAAGAATCCCAATCGGAAGACCCCTGGTAACTGGTCGATTGAGCCATAGGGGCTCATTCCACCAAGACCTTCCATAGAATCATGGCCGTGACAAAGTCCCGGCACAGAAAACCGATTTACCGTGTCGCGGCCTTGCCGCGACCGTTTTTTCTACGCCTTGAAGTGCGAAAATGGACGTTACCTGCAACTTTTCACCCTGCAGTGTGCGTCTAAAGGATATAATCACAACTCAATTAATATGAGATATGAGGTGGCACATTTATTATGACATTTTTTGAAAAAAAGTGTAGTAATTTTGTTTCCTCTTGCGTCTAAAGGGTAAATGAACAAAAACATATAAAAAGAATAGCATCATGATGAGATTAATCGGTAATATCATATTGGCAGGTTGCCTGTTGGTCCCTGGCAGCATCCATGCACAAGTTAGCGCAACTGCCGTCCAGGAAACGCCCTACGCCTGGACCCTGCAGGATTGCATCAACTGGGCGAAACAGCAGAATGTCACGATCCAGCGTAACAAGGTGAACGTGCGCTCGTCTCAAATCGAGCTGCAGGACGCCAAGAGCAACCGCCTGCCCACTGTGGAATTCAGCACGAGCCAGTATGTGAGCAACCGCCCCTTCCAGGAGACGCATAGCGGAATTATCGGCTCGGACGTGGTGTCATTCAGTAACCGCAACAGCTATAGCGGCAACTATGGAGTGAGCGCCTATATGAACCTGTATAACGGAGGACAGACTCGCAACAACATCCGTTTGGCCGAAATCAATACCCAAATCGCCGAACTCAACGTGCTCAGCAGCGAACTCAACATCGAGGAGCAGATCACGCAACTGTTTGTGCAGATACTCTACTCCCAGGACGCACTCAGCTATGACGACGAACTCATCGCGCTTGGAGAGGCGCAACTCGACCAGGCGCGGGCGCGCAAGCAAGCCGGACTGCTCAACAAGGCCGACGTTTCGCAGCTGGAATCGCAGTTGGCGCAGGATAAGTACCAAAAAGTGGCTCATGAAACCACCCTTGACGGCTACCGCCTGCAACTCAAGCAACTCATGGAACTGGACGGTGACGAGGAACTCTTGCTGGCCGACCCCACATTGACCAATAATGTGCTCGGCCCGCTGCCCGACAAGCAGGCGGTTTACCGGCATGCCATCGAGTCGCGCCCTGAACTCAAGGCCCACCAGCTGATGATGGACCGCACCTATATTAACGAGGAGATTGCCAAGGCCGCCAAAAAGCCCACAATCAATGCCAACGCCAGCATCGCCACCACCAACTCAACGGGTAACGGAAACATGTTCACCCAGCTCAAGAACCAGTGGAACAACGGCATCGGCGTGACGTTGAGCATCCCCATTTGGGACCACGGCAAGACCAAGAACGCCGTGGCGCGGGCGCAACTGGAACGTGAAAACGCCTACCTTGACATGGTGGACACGCAGAAGACCTTGTGGAAGACCATCGAGAACTACTGGCTGCAGGCACGCAGCAACCAGCAACGCTACCTCGCCGCACAGGAGAATGTGGGCTATTGCCGCCAGAGCTATGAATTGACCAGCGAACAGTTCCGCCTGGGACTGAAAAACATCGTCGAGCTCACGCAGGACAAGACCAAACTGAGCAGCGCCATCCAGCAGATGCTGCAAGCCAAGTACGAGACACTGCTCTACATGGCCCTGCTCAAGTATTACAACGGGGAAAGCATCAGTTTCTAGTGACGATTAAAGAGGAAAACAAAACATTAAAACGACATAGATTATGAAAAAGAGAAAAAAAATCATCTTGGCGCTAGTGGGCCTGTTGTTGATAGCGGGCATCATCGCCATGATGACACGGAAGAGCAGCAGTGAGCAAATCAACTTCCAAACCACCCAAATCGAGCCTGGTGACATCACCGCCAACATTACCGCCACTGGCACCATCGAGCCTGTGACCACTGTTGACGTGGGCACCCAGGTGTCGGGTATCGTCAAGCGTCTGTACGTGGATTACAACAGCGTGGTCAGGCGGGGACAACTCATCGCCGAGCTCGACCGCACCAACCTGCTGAACGACCTCTCGACGGCCCAAACGCGCCTCCGTTCGGCCCAAATCGAGCTGGACTATCAGAAGAAAAACTACAGCCGTTATGCCGAACTGCACCAGAAGGAACTGGTGAGCACCTCGGAGTATGATATTGCTCTGGAGAACTACCGCAAGGCGCAAGAGAGCGTCAAGGTGGCTCAACAGGACGTCGTGCGTGCCAAGACCAACCTGGGCTATGCAACTGTCTATTCGCCCATCGACGGCGTGGTCATCAGCAAGTCGGTTGAGGAAGGCCAAACCGTGGCCTCGTCGTTCAGCACCCCGTCAATCGTCAAGATTGCCAAGGACCTGACCGACATGCAGTGCATTGCCAAGGTGGATGAAGCCGACATCGGTGTGGTGAAGGAGGGCCAGCGCGTGACCTTTACCGTTGATGCCTACCCCGATGACGTGTTCTCGGGCTCTGTCAAGCAAGTGCGACAGAATCCCGTCACGACCAACAATGTGGTGACCTATGAAGTGGTTGTCAGTGCACCCAATGCCGACCTCAAGCTCAAACCCGGCCTCACTGCCAACATCACCATCTACACAATGGAACGCAACGGCGTCATGAGCGTTCCCTCGGCAGCCTTGCGCTTTACCCCCGAAGCCAGCGTCTTCGGCAAGAAATATGTCATCAAGGACACGACGGCCGAGCACAAGCTGTGGACGCTCAAGGATAATGTCTTGACGGCACACAAGGTGGAAATCGGGGTGACCGATGGCCTGCGCACAGAGATCATCAGCGGCCTGGAAGAGGGAACGACAGTCATCCAGTCATTTGAGATTGGCGCTGCCACCGAACCCGACAAAAAGGATGTTGACAAGAAAGACAAAGACAAGAAGAAATAAAAATGGCACAAAAACCAGTAATAGAATTGGAGGGCATCTGCCGCGACTTTGTGGTGGGTGAAGAGACCGTACATGCCCTCAAGGGCGTCTCTTTCACCATCAATGACGGCGAATTTGTCACCATCATGGGCACCTCGGGTTCAGGAAAATCGACACTGCTCAACATCCTGGGCTGTCTGGACACGCCCACCAGTGGCGAATATAAACTCGACGGCACACCTGTGCGCTCGATGAGCAAGACACAACGTGCCGTGCTGCGCAACCGCAAAATCGGCTTCGTGTTCCAGAGTTACAACCTGCTGGCCAAGACCACCGCGGTCGAGAATGTGGAACTGCCGCTGATGTACAACACCAGTATTGGCGCCCGTGAGCGCCGCCAGCGCGCCGTCACAGCCTTGCAGCGCGTGGGGCTGGGCGACCGCCTGAACCACAAGAGCAACCAGATGTCGGGCGGACAGATGCAGCGTGTGGCCATCGCCCGCGCCCTGGTCAACGACCCTGCCGTCATCCTGGCCGACGAAGCGACAGGTAACCTGGATACCCGCACCTCATTTGAAATCCTGGTGCTCTTCCAGCAGCTGCACGCCGAGGGGCGCACCATCATCTTTGTCACCCACAATCCCGAAATTGCCCAGTATTCCACCCGCACCATCACCCTGAGCGACGGCAAGCTGCGGGAAGACAGGCTGAACGATAGCATCCTGGATGCCGCCGACAAACTTGCATCGCTCCCCGTCGAGGAGGATTAGGTTTTAGGCATTAGGGACTAAAAAACCAAAAGACAATGAATATTACCAATCTGTTCAAAATCGCCATGAAGGCCATTTCGGCCAACAAGATGCGCAGCTTTCTCACCATGCTGGGCATCATCATCGGCGTGTCGTCGGTCATCATCATGCTGGCCCTGGGCACCGGCTCCAAGGCAACCATCATGCAAGAGATCGAAGATGTGGACCCGGGAGCATTGAATATCATACCTGGACCAAACTATGAAGATACCGATGGCAACTGGTTGCCTGAATACAGCCAGACCATCACCCAAGCCGACTATCAGAGCATTCTGGAGAAGAACAAGTATCTGAAAGCGATCTGCCCCATGGTTTACACTTCAGGTCAGTTCATCAACGGCAAGAACAACCATAGTGGCTCGGTACAAGGCGTGAATAATGAATTTCTCGACATCAACGGGCTTTCAATTACTGAAGGTGATATGTTCACCGATGCCGAAGTCAAAGGTTCGGCCAAGGTCTGCATTGTCGGAAAAACTGTCGTTGACAAGCTTTTTCCCAACAATGCCGATCCCATCGGGGCTGTCATCCGCATCAACAATATCCCCGTCAGGGTTGTGGGTGTGCTCAAGAGCAAAGGCCGCACTGCCTTTGGCCAAGACCAAGACGACATCGTGCTAATGCCTTACACCACGGTGATGAAACGCATGATTTCACAGAATTATTTCGACATGATTTATGTGGCGGCCACCAGCAAGGAAATGGCTTCGTTGGCTAAAGAGGATGTGACACAGATTCTGCGGGAGAACCACAAACTCAAAAAGGGCGACATGCAGGATTTCAGGGTCAATTCGCTGGAAGAAGCCACATCGATGGTGGATTCGGTCATGAATGTTCTCACCTTGCTGCTATCGTGCATCGCCGGCATCTCGCTGCTGGTGGGCGGTATCGGCATCATGAACATTATGTATGTGAGCGTCACCGAGCGCACGCGAGAAATCGGTCTGCGCATGAGCGTCGGGGCACGCACCGTCGATATCATGAGCCAGTTCCTCATCGAGGCCATCCTCATCAGTGTCACTGGCGGACTCATCGGAGTGCTCATCGGGGCCGGTATCTCTTATGTGGCACGCTACATCTTGATGAACTTTACCGAATATCACATCCTCATTCAAGTGGAACCGTGGACCGTGCTGCTGTCATTCGCCATCTGCACCATCACGGGCATCTTTTTCGGCTGGTATCCAGCCAAGAAAGCCGCCAACCTCGACCCCATCGAGGCCATCCGCTATGAGTAAGGGAAAAAGATAAACGATTGACCAACAACTAATTAGTTATTTTTGTGATATTTTTTTGAAAAATTTCTTGAAAAATCCTTTGTCAATTCAAAAAGTCGCTGTACCTTTGCAGTCGCTTTGGAAAAGAAAAGCTCCATAGCAATCACATGTTGGTGCGTTAGTTCAGTTGGTTAGAATACCTGCCTGTCACGCAGGGGGTCGCGTGTTCGAGTCACGTACGCACCGCAGTGGAGAGAGGATTTGGGTAAGTATGCTTCGGCTGCTTGCCCATTCTTTTTTTGTATTGGGCAATTAGGCTTTAGGTGCATCCGCACTCTCTCTTAAACAGCGAATTGCGCGAATTAAACGAATTGGCATCCGCAGCGTGGCATTCGTTTAATTCGCGCAATTCGCCGTTCAGAGAATCCGTAGACGATGTTACAGCGGTTTGATGCTGATGGCAAAGCCGCCGCCTGCTGCGCTGTGCAGCATGAGAGCCGTCTTGGCCGTCACTTTCTTCTTGGTGATGACGTAGGCCTGCGGATTGTTGCGGTAATCGGCATTCTTGCCGTCGGCATAGATGGTCGCCTCATATTTGCGGCCAGCATCCAGGAAGTCAAGCTTGAAATTGCTGTCATGGGCCATTTTGCCCGTCACGCAGCCCACATACCACTCGTCGCTGTGCTTGTCCTTGCGTGCAATGGTGACATATTCCATGGGCTCGGCCTCAAGATATACCGAGCGTTCCCAGTCCACGGGCACGTCCTTGATAAACTGGAAAGCGTCCATGAAGCGGGCATAGTTCTCGGGCAGGTCGGCTGCCATCTGCAACGGGCTGTAGAGTGTTACATATAGCGCCAGCTGGCCGCAGATGGTGGACAGGACATGGGTATTCTTCTCGGGCGAGAATTTGGCGATATCCATCTCAACAAGGCCCGGTGTGTAGTCCATGGGACCACCTTGCAGGCGTGTAAACGGCAGGATGGCGGTGTGGCCCGGCTGTGTGCCTGCAAAGGACTGATACTCGGTGCCCAGGGCGCTCTCGTTGCCGATCAGGTTGGGCCATGTGCGGCACAAACCGGTGGGCCGCACAGCCTCGTGGGCATTGACCATAATGTGGTGCTTGGCGGCCAGCTCCACGCAATACTGGTAATGGTTCACCATCCACTGGCCGTAGTGATGCTCACCACGCGGAATGATGTTGCCCACATAGCCCGTCTTCACCGAGTTGTAGCCATACTTTTCCATCAGCTGATAGGCAGCCTCGAGGTGGCGCTCATAGTTGCGCACGCTCGACGAGGTCTCATGGTGCATCATCAGGCGCATGCCCTTGCTGTGGGCATAGTCGTTGAGCATCTTGATATCAAAGTCGGGATAGGGCGTCACGAAATCAAACACATAGTCCTTGCTGTTGCCGAACCAGTCTTCCCAACCCTCGTTCCAGCCCTCGATGAGCAGCTGGTCGAAGCCATTGGCGGCAGCAAAGTCGATGTAGCGCTTCACATTCTCGTTGCTGGCTCCGTGGCGTCCGTTGGGCTGGAGCTTGGCGTAATCGGTCTCGCCCAGCTTCACCGATGGCAGTTGGTCGGTATAGTTCCAGGTGTTCCTGCCGGTGATGAGTTCCCACCACACGCCCATGTATTTCACAGGCTTGATCCATGAGGTATCTTCAATCTTGCAAGGCTCGTTCAGGTTCAATATCAGTCTTGATGCCAGCACCTTGCGGGCATCATCCACGATCATGATGGTGCGCCAGGGGGTGTGGCAAGGCGTCTGCATGTAGCCCTTGTTGCCCAGGGCGTCGGGGGTGAGCCATGACTCAAACACCATGTTCTTGTCGTCAAGATTCAGGTGCATGCAGGGATAATCAACCAGAGCGGCCTCATGCAGGTTCATGTAGATGCCGTCGTCGGTCTTGAGCTGAAGGGAGGTCTGCACGCCAGTGGGGCTGAACTGCTCCTGCGAGGCGTTGGGTGTGATGGTGCCGGGCAGCAGCGTCCTGATTTCGCTCAGGCGCGAGCGCGTGAATTCATATTCCTGCGTGTCATAGTCGCCTGCAATCCACCATGCCGTCAAGTCGCCAGGCATTGCAAACTGGGTGTGCTCCTCCTTAATGACGAAATAGGTGAGGTTCTCCTGCTGGGGAAACTCATATCGAAATCCCACACCATCATCATAAACGCGGAACCGCACGATAATATACCGGTTTAACGACTCCTGCAAGAGCGACACCTCCATCTCGTTATAGTGGTTGCGGATGCTGCTCTCCTCACCCCACACGGGCTGCCATGTCTCGTCAAATGAATCATACTTGGCCGACAACAACCTGAAACCATCGCACAGTGAGTTCTGGTCCACCGACTGCTTGTTGTCAAAATTGTTGAAGTCGCTGTTGCTTTTCACGCTGGCCAACTCCAGTCCCAAACGGCTTTCCCTGATTACCTCCTTGCCCTTGAAGGATACTTGATAGACCGGGAGACCATCTTTCACGTCAACCTGCACGGCTATCTCACGGTTGGGAGAATAAACCGTCTCGACGCGTGCCGACATGCGGCCTGGAATCATCAACGCCACGAGCAAGAGCACTAATACCAAATTTCTCATTTTCATCATCATATCTTTTATTTGGTTATAATCATTTCGCGTCGCTAAATTAATACAAAACCGGCACAGGTGCAAACAACATTAGATAAATTGCTCGCAACGCCTCATTAAAAACAACTGACCGGTCTTTATGCTCGCTGTGCTCGCAGGTTAAGGGATAAAGGTTAAAGGTTAGAGAATGCCACCTAATGCCTGAAATGAAAAAATTTCAGGCGATTCCCGGAATGCGGGAACCGCCTGAATTTTCAATCCCTAGTTAGGGATCTTGTGTGAATTCACCTTGTTGGCTTACTTCATCACCTTAACAGCGCTGGTGGTGCCGTCGGTGTAGGTAACAACCACGATGGTCATACCGTTAGCCTCTGACATCTCCTGGCCAGCCATGTTGAAGTAGCGTACACCAGCAACGTTCTTGCCGTTGATCAGCTCGTCGATTGAGGTGGGGTTCTCCTTAGCGGGAACTACAACAACGTAGGTGGTGGTAGCACTAGCCTGGTGGGTTGCACCCTCGGTGGTGTAAGCAGTTACGGTTACGGTGTACTCCTGGTCGCCACGGGGATAGCTGTACTCGCCGTCGTAAACCAGCTGACCATCGGTGGTGGGATCGGGAGTTACGATAACGGTAACAAATGCGTCACCATCCTGCTGAGTGATAACGGGAGCCTCGGTGGGCAGCTTCTCCTTGCCTTCGAGAGTGGTGGTAGCAGAGTTGGTATTGTCAACATAACCATCGATGTGGTTGGTAGCGTTAACAACGATTACCTGATCCTCATAGGTCTGAGGAATGTTGTCGCCATCAGTCCACTCTACACCGTTCACGGTGATGGTGTAGCTGGTAGCGTCGCTAACAACAACGGTTACACTACCGTCATCCTGGGTGTTGAACGAAATCATGGGCTGGGGAGCAGCGGGCTGTGAAATCTCAATCTTCTTGGTAGCCTCAACGGGATCACCTTCGAAGTGCTCGGTGTCACCAACAGCAACGGTCAAAACGATGTTGTACTCGCCATATTCGGGAGCCTGACCAAGTACGAGGGTAGCATTGCCTTGCTCGTCCCAAGTTACGTTAACTGCGGCGCCGTTAACGGTAACGGTAACAACAGCAGCGGGATCGTTAGCAGCGTAGTGCAGAGGAACATTGTAACCAGTGGCGTCGCCAATTACAGCAGTTGCCTCAAACGGGGTCTTGGGAGTCTCACCACCCTCAAGGGTCAGGTGGCAAACTTCACCACTGAAGTAAGCCTCACCCTCGATGTTGCTGATGGGACGATCTTCCTTACCGCTAGCGAAAGAACCACCTACAGTGATGGTACCGCCAGTGAAGGTAGCGGCCGGTTTGATGCGGATCTGAACGAAGTCATAGTCCTCAGCAGCGGGTTCCCACTTAACTGAGCCGTACATCTCAAACTCCTCATCGCCATCGGGATCCCAGAAACCACCGGTTGCGCAGAATCCGTAGAACTCAGTTGAGTTACCCATTACGTTACCGCTAACGTCAACGGTAGCATTGTCACCGAACTCATCTACATAGGGGAGCTTGAAAGCGTCAGCAACGACACGAACAGCGTTGGTAACAGTAAAGTCACCCTCATAAGCGAGGTTGCAGCTGAATGAGTTGAATGCATCGTCAACGTGAGCCCTGATGGTCAACCAAACGTTGGTGTTCAACTCGGACTGTAAGATCTCACGGTCGGGGATGTAGAACTTGTTGGTTGTCTCAGATGCTGCATACACAGACATCGTCATTGCCAAAGCAGCAAGAGTAAATAAAAATTTCTTCATAATTGAATAAATTTTAAATAGTTAATAAAAAGGTTATAAATTAAACAAATAAAATTCTTTCACACTCAAGGTTTAAAACACTTTCAATTCATCAAAGAGTTCCGGATCAACTGATTTGTCCGTTTATTAATTAGTCTTCATTTCATATGGAAAGATGTCATATAATTACGATCAATCGAAGAGATTAAACTCCTGTTTGAACGATACTTACATAACAAATTCCTTATCTCTCATAATCTTTAGATTTCAATGAAATCATGCTTACAGGTTCATCTTGTCTCGCAAAGATACACTGTTTTTTTTTTCTGACAAAATAATTCTATCTTTTTTTTCAAAAAAACTATATATCGGAGTCATCAATGCAGGGCTCCGACTTGGCGGGACCCTGCATTGATGTATTGGTCGTTTTTTTATTGCTGCCCTTGTGAAATCAAAAGATGATTTCAAACAGGCGCGGATCCTCGTTGGTGAGGGTTGCATATCCAGGTTTGACAGTGAGAGTGCCGTCAATATCCATGGCCCTGCCGTTGACGGCACAGCTGTAGAACGCGCCACCGCTGATGTCACAGTTGGTGTCGCACTTCACGCCCTTGGGATCGACGGTCTGCGGCTTTCCGGTACACACCACGTTCAACTCACCCCCGCTGAAGAGGAATGGCTCGGCCACGTTGATGCCCTTGGCATCGTCGCCGCTGCACTTGATGTTGAGCGTGCCGCCGGTCATGACGAGGCGGTTGTCGGCCTTGACACCGGCACAGGTGGTGGTGTCAAGGTTGCCTGCCTCATCGGTCTCGAAGCGGGTAGCGCCACTGTTGATGATGGTGATGCGTCCACCGGCGATGGTCACGAGGCTGTCGCAGTTGATGCCCTTGGCACCGTCAGCGCTGATTTCCATGTTGATGACACCGCCCTTGACATAGACAAAGTCCTTGGCCTTGATGCCGTTGCCGCCGGTGCTGTTGAGATAGAGCCTGGTGGCAGGCCTGATAAAGATATAGTCATCGCTTGCCATGCAGTTCTTGCCCACGCTATAGATGTTGAGCGTGCCCTTGCCGCTGACAAGAATCTGGCCCTCGCTGAAGACGGTGCCTTTCTGGTCCTCGCCATCGACCATGGCATAGTCCTCGCCATCGCACAGGGTGTTCACTGTACCCTCGCCGGCAACAAGGTAGAACGACTTGCCGCACTGGTTGTTGATGGCAGCGCCATGAGGGTTGGTGATTGAGGCGCCATCGAGCCTCAGCTGGAACTTGCGCTCGCTGTAGAACTTGATCGAGCCGTTTTCGGTCGATCCAGTGGCGATGAATTGCACGCGCTTGGCGACACTGGTGATGGTGACATGGGCACCGTCAACGGTTGCAATCACCGTTGTGGGATTGCCCGTCACGGTAGCCGTCTCGCCATCGAAGTTGATGTACACCTTGGTCATCCACATCGTGTTCTCGACATAGTCGCCATAGTCCTCGTCGTCCTCATCGTCGGTAAACACCTCGGTGCCCTCGTCCAGGGGCGAGAAGTCGAGTGCGATTTCCTTGGGTGTGAGGGTATCCTGTGGACCACCGCCCAAGATGATGTCAATGATGGTGTTGATGTCGGCAATGTTCACCTCACTGTCGCCGTTAACGTCGGCAGTGGCGACGGGATTGCCGCCCAGGATGATATCGATGATGGCGTTGACGTCGGCAATATTCACCTCGCTATCGCCGTTAACGTCTCCGGTCACTGCCAGCGCCTGGTTAAAGGCGAACAACGATGTGATAAAAGCAAGCAAATAAAACTTCTTCATACGTTATGAATGAATATCTTTTTGATATTAATAGGCGATGGTCAGGACTTTGGGCCCGGTCTGATAGGTGGCGTAGCCGGGAGCAACAGTCAGGCTGCCGGCAACGTCAAGCGGGTCGCTGCGGCGGCTGTAGCTGTAGAAGTAACCGCCGTCGATGGCGAAGCCGCCGTCGATTTTCACTCCCTTGGGCTTCTTCATTTCACGGGTTCCTGTGGCCACGGCCTGCACGCTGCCGCCGTGAACGGCCACATTGTGGTTGGCATTGATTCCCTTGCCGCCGTCGCCAGTCGCCTTGAGCCTGACGGTGCCGGCATTGACGATGAGCAACGTGTCGCAGTGCAGAGCGGCACATGCAGTGGTGTCGATCACACCGTCCTCATTGCTCACGCGGGTGTCGCCCTGTGTGATGGCGACGAGACGCCCGCCATTGATGGTCATGGGGCCCTCGCTGCGCATGCCCTTGGCACCCGCCCCTGTTGCCTCGATGTTGATGACGCCGCCGTCAACGATGATGCCGTCGTTGGCCCGCAAGCCGTCGAGGGCGCTGCTGTTGACATGGATTTTCACTCCCGGACGCAGGCGGATGTAGTCATCGCTGCGGATGCCGCCGCGGCCCACGGCCGTGACGTCGAGCGTTCCCTTGCCGCTGAAGATGATTTGTCCCTCGCTGAAGAGGGCTGCCTTCTGGTCCTCCTCATCGACCATGGTGTAGGTGGTGCCGTCGTGCAGACGGTTGACCGAGCCCTCGGCAAGCACGACATACATCGACTTGCTGCCCTGGTTGTTGATGGCGGCACCTGTGGGATTGGTAATTTCGGCACCGTCGAGCAACAGCTGGAAGCGCTTGTCGCCGTAGAACTTCATCGAGCCGTTGGTGGTCTTGCCGCTGACGACAAACTTCACCGGCCCCGACATGTTCATCACGGTGACGTGAGCCCCATTGGCCTGGACCATCACACCGGGAACGGTGCCGTCAACAGTGGCACTCTGGTCGCCAAAGGTGATGCTGATTACCTTGTTCCACGAGGTATTCTCGACATAGTCGTTATAGGCCGAATCGTTCTCATCGGTGACAACGACGTCGGCAGCCTCGCTCAAGTCGCTGTAGTCCAGCTCAATGCTGACCGGATCGACCATATACTGGGCGATGATGTCGTCCATGTCGGTATCGTCGCTCACGCAGGAAGCCAATGCCATGCCCATCGTTGCCAACAACAGCCCATATAATCGTATCGTCTTTTGCATAATATATATTAATGTATAAATATCATTATTAGAACTTATACGTGTAACCCATGCCCAGGTAGTGGAAGTTGGGCTCGTCATGGTTCACCTGATAGCGGTAGTAGGCCTTAAGGGTATGCGTTTTCTTGATTGTGTGCTCGACACCCACGATGAATCGCGTGTTGTCGAGGATGCGCGTGGTGTGGAACTCCACACTGGCAAAGGGGTCGAACTTGCACTTGGGGATATCCCAGTCGAGCTGCAGACGGCTGCGCAGCACGTTCTTGCCCTTGCCTTTCACCTCATCGTCTTCCCACTCGGCCTCGTCGAAGTCGAAGTTATCGACGATTTTTGACGGGCGGTAGGTATATTGCCATCGCTCCCTCAGGCTCAGTTCCACGCGTTGAATCTTGTGGCTCGCTGTGAGCATCACGTTAAAGCGGTGGCGCAGCCCCCAGTAACCGGGACGCCAGTTGTTATAGTTCACGCCGTCGTCCTGGAAAGTGAGTTTCTCGGGGTTGTTATAGATGAGCAGGTTGTAGCTCACCCCTGCCTTGAGCCAGGGCAGCACCTTGTAGCTAACGTCGGCACCAAGTTTCACTCGGTCGGCAGTGCGAAAAGTGTTACGGGAACGGAACTCGGTCTCAAAACCTGCACTCAGCTTCTTGGAGAACTTGTGTGAGGCGCCGACTGTGAGCATAAGCCCGGCATCGTCGGCCTGCGACGTTGTCGGGATCATGGCTAGCATTAACAGCAACAGGAGTGCCGTCAGTTGGTTTCTTTTACTTCTTCCCATTCGTACTTTGGAATTTTCAGGGTGTTGTTAACGTGACTGCCACCGCCGCCGTCGTTCTCATATTCAATTTTGAGAACGGCAGTGTCCTTGAGAAAATCTATAGAGCCGACAGACACCTTGTGGATGTTGAGGCCTGTGCGCTTGCGCAGGTCCTCGATCAGTTCGTCGCGGCGCTCGGGCGTGATGAGCTCGATGCGATCATAGAGGATGAGCTTGCTGGCCAGATTGCGTCGCAGCACAAAGGCCTCAAAGAGCCAGATGAGCAGAGCAATCGCGATATTGGGCAACAGCAGTTCGACGAAGCTCAACGATTCGGCCAGCGCATTGATGACCGAGAGGCTGATGACGCCGAACATATAGGACATCTCACGCACGGGAATGGTCTCGGTGCGGTATCGCAGCACGCCAAAGATGGCGAACAGACCGAGTGCGAAACCGATTTTCACCTTCACGCTCCCCAGGAGGTATATGAGGAAGAAGATGCTCACACTGAGCAAGACCAGGGTGAAGAAATAGTCGCGGCGATGTGTCTTGCGGTAATACAAGAAATAGACGATGAAAAACAGCACCAACATGAAGAAGCCGAAGCGTATCAGCATCTCGGTGACTCCGGCGGCGTCATACCACCTGAAATCGCTGGCAACCTTGCTGGCAACCTCATGAACGGCGTCGGTGCCGTTGTCGAGGGCAGATAAATCCTGTAGTAAAATCATATTCTAGTCTTTTGTTATTAATTGCGGGTTGTAGAGAGCAGGCGCTCCACCATGTGCAGGCGTTCCTTGAAGTTGTTGCGCTTCAACGTGGGGTTGGTCATGGCCGATCCCATGCAGTACTTGCTGAAACCGCTGGGCTTGATGCGCAGCTCTCGCAGCATCCCCAAGATGGGCGACGGCTGCAGGCCATCGCGCTTGAGCTCGATGATGACGAGGCCCGTGAGGTCGGCATTGTGGCCTGTCATGAGGTTGTGGAACTGCAGGCCGGTGTCGATGGTCAGGCGCTCGGTCTTGGCCTTGTTGACCAGTGTGATGCGGTTGAAATGGTTCTCGAGGTGCTCGGTCAACACCGTGGGGTCATAGCGCAGGTGCTTGCGCAGGAACTCGTCATAGTGCCTGTACTGCTCGTCCTGGCGCATGAAGCGGATGCCGTGGTCGGGATTCTCGGGGTCAAATCCCAGCATATCGACGCGCTTTTTCTTGGTGCGGCCGTGGTTATTCTTGGTCTTGACCTCCAGGAAGTTAAGTCCTGAATCCATATAGGAGCGAATGCGCAGCTTCTGGCGCCCTGCATGGCCGTTCTGGTGCACGATGTACATGTTGTTGTCGGGCGTGTCGAAGTAGGCCGTGTAATACTGTGCGATGCGTTTGCCGTCAATTTCCTGGACACGATAATCATCCTTGGCAAGCATCAACAGCGACTTGAGCCGGTCAACCGTCGTGACAAACTTGGTGTCGGTGCGGTTCATCAGCTTGATGCCGGTCATCTCGTCGAGCGAGATGGGCTGGAAGGATGACAGGATATAATCCATGATAATAACTAAAAGCAAAGCGACGCAAAGATACTACTTTTAACTCAAAACCAGCGTCAGTATTGTTTTATTTGGGCTTAATTTCAACGGATTATCGTTTTAATTCAGCAAAATGCATAGCGTGCACCCAACTATCCCCTTTTGTCACCATGGGGAAAACCGGGAGCCGTCATGAGTTGTAAACCCTCGTTTGGAATGGTACGGTCTCTTTTTATTGGGCGATATCGAAGCCCAGGCGCACGCCGTCATACTGCTTGCTCAGGTCGCCGACGGTCTGCAGGGTGCTGTTGCCGCTCAGCGAAGCCGCTGCCTGCAGCACCTTCAACAGGTTCTTGCTCTCAAAGGTCAAGCCGAGGCCACGGGTGGTGCGGGTGATGTAGGCGTTGGTGCTGAAGAGCATTGTCTTCAACTTGATAGTGCCGGTCGAGGGGTCGTAGGTGTAGGTGCCGCTCAGGGGAATGCCCTTGAGCTTGGCTGCAAACTGATGGTCCTGAGTGAACTGGAAAGCGGTGTTGCTCGAGCTGATGCCCACGCTGTTATAGACGGGCAGCAGCTTCTCGATGCAGTTTTGTGCCGCCACAGCGCCACCGGCCTTGGCCAGCAGGTTCTCGCTGGTGAATGCGCAGGCGGGCTGGGTATAGTACCAAGTGCCGTAGAGCTCGTTCTCGCTCACCTTGACGCTGCCGATGACCAGTCCCAGCAGTCCGTCGATGGTGTTTTGTGAACCCAGGCCGCCCAAGACAGCGCCCAGGATGTCGCCCAAGCCACCGCCGGTGCCCGTTCCGTTACCGGTGTCGGTGCCGCCGGCCAAGCCGCCCAGGTCACCCAGCATCTGGCAACCGGAGCCCAACAGCATCATCGCTGCCAACAATGTAGCATAAATCTTCTTCATCTTACTATGTCGTTTAGTCTGGTTATTGTTTCTTGTTTCTTGGGGCAAATATATAATAAAAACGCGACATGGCAACCATTTTGGCTGAAATATCGCACGATAACGGATGATGTGATGGGGTGTCAGGCTGTCGGGGGAGCGCCCTTGGTGGGTTCCATGTGGATGGTGACATGGGTAGTGGTCCCAAAACGGCGCTTCAATTCCCGCTCGATGGCTGTCGCCTGGTCATGGGCATCGCTGAGCGAGAGACAGCCGTCCATGCGCACGTGCATCTCGATGGCAAAGTGGTTGCCGATGCGGCGCGTGCGCAGATTGTGGGGTTCGCTCACGGCGGGGAACGTCTTGACGATGTCCTCGATTTCCTGCTCGACCTCGGCCGGCAATGATTGTTCGGTGAGCTCGCCGATGCTCCCCTTGAGCAGGTCCACCGCCACCTTGACCAACATGAGTCCCACCACGATCGAGGCCAGCGGGTCGAGCACCGTCCATCGGTCGCCCAGCACGATGGCCCCGCCGATGCCCAGAGCGGCACCTATCGACGACAGGGCATCGCTGCGGTGATGCCACGCATTGGCGATGACGACCTGTGAGTCGAGCCGCTTGCCGCAATGCACGGTATAGCGGTAGAGCCCCTCCTTGACCGCAATGGACAGCAGGGCAGCCCACAATGCCAGTTTGCCCGGTGCGGCAAGCTGTGCCCCGCCCAGCCAGTCGGCAAACTTCACGCCGCCCGAGACGATGATGCCGGTTGCCGCGGCCACCAGTGCCAGCCCGATGAAGAACGACGCGATGGTCTCGAACTTGCCGTGACCGTAGTCATGCGACTCGTCCTGCGGCTTGGCGCTGATTCTGACGAAGGCCAGCACCACCAGGTCGGTGACGAAGTCGGAGAGCGAGTGCACAGCATCGGCAATCATCGCCGAACTGTGACCCATGATGCCGGCAATGAACTTGAAGGTCAACAGCGCGACATTTCCCGCACTGCCCGCCAGCGTCACCTTGTATATTTCTTTTTCTCGCGTCATTGTTCGGGCAAAAGTACAGCTATTGCGGCACCATTGCAACATTTGCCGCAAAAAAAATCGGGCGACGCCCACTTGAAGGGTGCCGCCCGAATTGTTATCGGTGTCCCGGCCATGCCGGAACTGTCAGAATCGTTTTACTTGATCACCTTGAGGGTCGAAGTGCTGCCGTCGCTGTAGCGGGTCACCACAACGTTGATGCCGTCGAACGGCGTGCGGCTCTCCATACCCATCATGTTGTAGTAATGAACGCTCACAACAGTCTTGGTGTTGACGTTAAGAAGTTCTTCAACACCGGTAACGTTCTCGCTGGAGTTTTGACCCTCGAGCGGGTAAACGATGTAGGCGGGCTGAGGTGTCTCCATGCCGTCGCTGAAGGGAGCGATGCGGCTAGGTGCGCCATTGCTGCCTCCACTCCATGCGGGCGAGTTGCTATTCTTGCGGACAATGGCCCTGAAGCCGTAGAGAACAGAGGTATTGCCCGAACCTGAATTAGAGGCTGCGAAGACATCCTGAGCAGTCCTCTCGGCAGTCACGCTCTGATCTTCACACAGCGACATGTCGGCAAGGAAGCTGCCGTGGAGGCGGAGTCCGTTGATGAGGTCGCCCTCACGCTCGGGAGCAACGAAGTAGTTGCTGTTGTCCTCAAAGTAAGCCCATATAACCTTGCAATACTCTTGGGGCTTGGCATCCATCATGAAGTAGCTGCCTCCAGCCAATTCATCGTCGCGATAGCTCTGAGCGCCATCGGCGTCAAGGTTCTCCATCAGGAAGTTGCCCGTACAGTAGTAGTTGGGTGCATAGGCCGAGGCCATAGTCGGTGTGGAGGGAACCTGGCTCATCTGGATGGTCGGGTTGAATGCATCAATGTATTTACCACTGATTGAACCACCAGCAAGAATCTTGCCCTCAAACATGGTTTTGAACTCACTGAGTTCAGAGCTGTAGTCATTGTTACCCTTATCGTTGATGGTGCTCGGGATGAGAATCTCAATCCAGTTGCTCTGGTCATAAAGCTCTTGAGGAACATCGTTGATGAAGGTGCTGTCCTGATTTGCATATTCAATCAGGTAGCTATCCATGCCATCAGTAGGATAACGCTTGTTGGCGTACATCTCATCGTCCTTGGCAAAGATGGCGAACTGCTTCTTGTTGTCATCCCAGGTCACGACAGCAGCAATCAGATCATTGGAGATGGTGTAGTCGTTGTCCACAACACCAGTCTCTACCAGGTCTTCGAGACGAACACTGTTGTCTTGCCACTCGGTAAACTCGATGGGCATGATCTCATAACCATTACTCCACTTCTGGAAGATGAACTTCACATTATAGTAATTGTTATCGGTGGGCAGGGTAACACCAACGACATCGCCCTGCTTATTCTTCCACGCGGGGCTGTTGTACTTGTTGTAACCCACAATAGTGGTGCCACCTTGAACCTCAGACACATTATCGCCATTCTCATCGGCCGAGATGTTGAAGCTCAAGCCATTAACATCGCTCACCTGCAGCTTGTTGATGTACAGGTAACGGTTATTATAGTTGGCCGGATTGACAAGAAGTTCGCTCAGCGTCACCTGCTCGGGATCGGCAAGAGCCTTATCGGTAGCAGTCTGGAAGGTCGAGTGAGTGTCGGTACACTTTGCCTGATAGTATTGACCAGTCTCGTAGTAATTCTTCTTTACCTTAAAGCCAGCGGGGATAACATCACCGTTCTCATACTTGGGCACGAAGTTGCCGTAATTGCTGTATTGAGGATCGGCAACACTTGAGGCGTCAAATTGAGGAGTGATGAACAACTGGGTATAGCCCGTGCGGTCCTTTACCCAAATGTACTCCTGACCGCCGCTGCTGTTCTGCGAGTAGTCAAACAGCACAATCACGGGATTGCTGAAAGTTGCCTCCTCACCGTTTTCCAGTGCCAAGAACTCGGCGATGCTGCTCACCTTATCATTCTTGTAGGTATAGGTGACAGTCACTTGCCCACTAGTGAGGTCGTCCTTCTCAGCCCAAGCAACAATAGTTACCTCGGTATTGTTGTCATCAAAATCAACAATGAAGGGAGCAGTATAGGTCTGAGTCTCACCGCCATTCACGGTATAGTAGATGGTTGCACCAGGAGTGCTGCAGGTGATGGTCACTTCCTGATCCTCGGTATAGTTGCCGCTAGCAGGAGTAATCACGGGAGCATGAGGAGCAACAGGGCCAACAGTACCGCCACGCTTGTAGAGGGCGGCATATTGCTGATCCGAGCCAGCTGTAATTGATGCATAGGTGTTGAAGCGCGGTGACGAAGTATTGTAAGCCAAATATCTGTTATTTGCCTTATTCTTCATGATGGCCAGATTATTGGCGATTGTAATAGACCATTTATAGGCATCACCATTGGCTTCATCTGCTAAAGCTAAATTATTGCCGTTAGTACCGATATACTTACCGTTACTATCAAGAATATAGAAATACTCATCAACTTCTATCAGAGTAAAGACATTGACCTCAGAATCGCTTGTCAGGGTTACAACATCATGTTCAACCTCAAAACCAGAAGTCTCATGGTTCAGATAGCCAGAAGTTGATCCTGATAAAGTCTTACCCATTGCGGCGATGTCGCTATACACGAGCACGTACTCGCTATCGGTTGTCACATCTTCAGTATCGGTCACCAGCACAAACTCGTCACCAGACAAAACCCTCTTGGTGATGGTGAAGGCGCCGGTGTTGGCGTTGATGGTGATGATGTAGGTGCCAGCGCCCTGGATCTTGATGGGATCGTCGTCATTGAGGTCAATGTCACCATTACCGTTGCCGCTTGCGGGCAGTTCCCAATCGTTATCGCTGACGGGACCGAAAACAAAGCGGGTGTTCCAGTTCACACCCTCACCCAACTTCCTGGCAAACAGGATAAAGGTGTTAGGATTCTCGGCGGTAAAGACTGCGGTATAGACGCCATCGTTATTGGTCATCGGAGTACCATTATAGAAGTCCCAATTACCTGTCGAGCCGTTGTCGGTAACGATGTAAAGGTCGGCTACATAGTTCACAGTGGCCGTTGTGTTGGCAACGTTGTTGGCAATAGTCACGATACTGCTGGCACTAAGTTGACGGCCATTGTAGTTCATTGCTACAGTACCTTCCAGCGAGCCATTAGCGGGGATGAAGCCCCTATTGTAACCATCATCGTAGGTGCCACCTGTTGTGGTCGAGAGCGAGGTAGTAAAATCGTAGTTTGTTTGCGTCACGCCCGCATTGTCACCGCCCAGGTTGGAGCCCTCTACCGTGAAGGTGTTGTTCGTGCCACTGTCGTTGATGGTCAATATCGAGGGGTTAGCCGTCAAGGTGGCAGGTGGTGGAGTGGCCTTCTTGGCAGTGACGGTGACGATCTCGGTCAGGTCGCCGCAAGTGATGGTCACGGTGGCGGTCACCTCGGTGGTGCTCGAGCCACTGTAGGTCACGGTGATGTTCTCGTCCACAGTACCGTCAGCAGGGCTGATGGTGGAGGGCGAAACGCTAAAGTCAGCACCGCTCACGCTCACGCTCACGTCACCCGTCAAGTGGGCACCAGCTACATGAATAGTGCCGCTCGTCGAACTGCCGCCATAGGGGATATCGCTCAAAGCCAGAGTAGTCGGAGTGGCCAACAACGTTGGGTCGTTACTATCCTTCTTATAGAGCTGGATAGCCTGCTGACCACTTGTATAATAACGGAAGCGATTCTGGTTAGAAGCACTGTTGTAGCGGAGAGTTGGCCCATTTTGTGAAGTGATTACTGCATTTCCATTATTATCGAATGTAATAGTATTAGTGTAAGCTTCTGTTTGGCTGGTACTCATACCATTACTATTAGTAGTCCTTCCTATGTAATAGCCACTAGCACTCTTTAGAGTGCTAGTAGTGGTATTATATGTGAAATAAATGGGCAGGGAGGTCTCAATTGTTTGATTTGAGATTGTGACTCTCTGAAAATTATTAGCCACATCCAACGTTGTGAGATTACCATTAAAGGCCACGTTATCATTCTCATAAACAATAAGATAATCACCCGTAGTGAGTGCATCGGTGCTGGTTATCTTGCGGTAGATAGCACCAGCGGTCTCGATGGTGTAGGTGGCCTCGGCCACTTGGCTATCATTATTGCCTGTCTTGACAGCGATGGCCTTGATGGTCGTGGTCGAGCTCACGTTGATGGCACCAGTGTAGAGGGTGCCGTTAGTAGAGCTGGGGGTAGAGCCATCGGTGGTGTAATAGATGCTTGCACCACTGGTCGTGGTCGAGATGGTCACGTTCTGAGCCTCGGTGTAAGTACCAGTTCCAGGTGAGAAAGTCGGGGTGGCACAAGTCTCTACAGTGCTGCCAGCATCATTAATGGTCACAACAATCCTATAGAAGCGGGTTTGACCCCCAGTATTTGTAAACTGGACAGATGAACTTGAACCAGTCCAACTATCAGTATCGGGATCATATTCTCCTGCTTGGCCAAAAACCAAAGACAAATCATTATTCGTGTAACTTGAATGATAAGTAAACGCAATGCCATTAATTACTTTACCAGATTCACAGCTAACGGTCAAAGTGTTGCCTGTATAAAACCTCACCGAACCACCATTGCTGTTATAAACAGGCCAAGTGTTAGTATGGGTTCCTATATCAAACGTTAATGTTACACCTCCAGTTGAAATAACAGGATTATTCTTACTAACAGTCGACAATAGACCACCTCCAGAACTATTTACTTCAAAGGTTACATCAGTTGCCCAGCCGACGGAGAAGGTCAGCAGGACCGTTAAGAAAAAGGTTAGTAATTTTTTCATAATAAAAGTTTGTTAGTTAAATGATTATAAATTGATTTTAGTTGTTTTAGCCACTGGATTGGGGCTTGTTTTACAGTTCCTCACAACCTGGCAGCAGCCAAGGGAAGGATGAGAGAAGATAGACATTAAACAAAAAAAGGACCCCGAAGTCTCACGGGCCATACAGCTACAAGCATGTGATGACCTGAGGACAATGGTTTCCATCTCTATGATTCATTGTTTAAGTCTTTGTTCCACAGTAATTCCCGCAAAAACGGAAAACACTTCATTATTTTCGGGGCAAAGGTAAGCATTAACATTGAAGTGCGCAATATCCCACACGTTTTTTTTGTTTTTCATGAAAAAAAGAGGAAGATAGTGGCCGCTGCGATGCTGCGGCATGGGGGGACAAGCGAGCGCCACAGACTTGAATGGCCGCAGCAATGCTGCGGCACGGAGGACCGGGATGACGACACCAACTGGAATGGCCGCTGCGATGCTGCGGCATGGGCGACCGGGATGACGACACCAACTGGAATGACCGCAGTGGTGCTGCTTGCTTGCATTCTACTGGGTTACAGGCCGGTTTGCTGTGCCGTAGCAGTGCTACGGCAATGAAATAGTTCTTGAAAAACTTGCGGGAATGAGGCAATTAGGGTAACTTTGCCTTATGGATTGGGAGAAATACCAGAACAATCAGCAATGGGCTGGCGACTTGAAGCCGTCGATGAAGCGCCGCCGTGTGGGGCATGACTACCAGGGCCGCTGCATCTACATGATTACCTTGGTCGTCAAGGGGCGGCAGCCGCTGCTGTGTTCTGTCACGGGCAATGGGGAGAATGAACCTATCACGGTGACACCGACTCGGCTGGGCCAAGCGGTAACTCAATCGCTTTTAGACATCCCCCGATTTTATCCCGACATTGAGGTATGGACCCACCAGCTGATGCCCGACCACCTGCACGCCATCATCTTTGTCAAGAAGAGGATTCATGTGCATCTGGGCAAGGTCATCAATGGCTTTAAAGCGGGCTGCAACCGGGCTTATCGGGAGCTGGTCAAGAATGGCGAGCACGGGCTGTGGGAAGAGGGCTATAATGACATCATCCTGGAGCGGGAAGGCCAGCTGCAGAACATGAAGGACTATATCCTTGACAATCCCCGCCGCCTGGCCGTCAAGCGGGCCCATCCTGACTTATTCCAAATCCAAAGGAATGTGAAAGTGGGCCAACAGACGTATGCTGCTCTTGGCAATATATTCCTGTTGGACGCTCCGCGCCTGCTTCAAGTGCAGTGCACCCGCAGGCTCTCGCCTGAACAAATCGAGGAGACTTGCCGCCATTTCTTGACTGAAGCCCAGAATGGGGCCGTCCTCGTGTCGCCGAGCATCAGCCCTGGAGAGAAAGCGGTGATGAGGGCGGCGTTTGAACAAGGCTACCCTGTCATTTTACTGCAAGAAAATGGCTTCGGACCACTAGCCAAACCAAGAGGCCGCCGGTTTAACGCCTGCGCTCAAGGGCGGCTGCTCTTGCTGGCTCCATGGGAGCACCACAACGACAAGAGGGTCATTAAGCAAGAGCAATGCCAGGACCTCAACAGGATGGCGTGGGCCATCTGCAAGAGAGAATGGCGGTGAGGGGCCGCAGCAATGCTGCGGCACGGAGGACCGGGATGACGACACCGACTTGAATGGCCGCAGCAATGCTGCGGCACGGGAGACCGGGCCGATGGAAACTAAAGAACAAGTATATAAAACCGGATAATTATGAAACACTATCTTAAAAACCTGGAGGAGACGGTCCGCAATCATTGGACACAAAACGCGCTGTGTGACTACAATGGCGATAGCTTTACCTATGCCAACTTGGCCACAAACATTGAGCAGTTCAGGCTCTTCTTTGCAGCAACGGGAATCGGCAAGGGCGATAAAATTGCCCTGTGCGCCCGCAATTGCGCACGATGGGCGATGACGTTTTGGGGAATCAATGTCAATGGTTGTGTAGCAGTCCCGTTATTGGCTGATTTTCACCCCGATACTGTTTCTAACTTGACCAATCATTCAGACAGTGTCCTGCTCTTTGTTGACGATGACATCTGGGCAAAACAGAAGCCAGAGGACATGCCTAATCTCAAGGCTGCCATCAATGTCAAGGACGGCAATCTGCTGTGGCACCAAGACGAGAAGATAGCAGAGGCTTGGGAAAACCGCAAGAAAGCGTTTGCCGAACAGTATCCTCATGGCATGTACCCCGAGCAAGTTTCTTATCCTGGTGACAACTTTGATGACCTTGCCATCATCAACTACACGTCGGGTACCACTGGTAACCCTAAGGGCGTGATGCTCACCTATAAAGCGATTGCTGACACTGACGATTTTGCTAATTCTCACTTCCCAAACACTCCTGGCGAGACAGTTGTTTCGATGCTGCCGTTGGCACACATGTATGGACTGGCCATCGAGTTTATCCATCCCAACGTCGATGGTGTCACCGTGTATTTCCTTGGCAAAACCCCATCGCCCACCACGCTTCTCAAAGCGATGCAGGACATCAAACCCTACATGGTTGTTACTGTGCCGCTGGTGATGGAGAAGATATATGCCAATGCCCTCAAACCAGCGCTGGAGAGAGCCAAAACAGCGCTGGCCATTCCAGGCATTAACAAACTGGTTTACAGGACGGCGCGCAAGAAACTCATTGAGTCGTTCGGAGGCGGTGTGCGCTGTTTTATCATGGGCGGCGCGGCACTCAATCCCGAGGCCGAAAGGTGCTTCAAGAAGATTCACCTGCCCTATACCGTGGGCTATGGAATGACTGAAGCCTGCCCGCTGCTGGGATATGAATGGTGGACAAAATTTGTGCCTGGCTCCTGTGGAAAGCCTGTACATGAAATCCGTATTGACTCAGAAGATCCGCATCACATTCCCGGCGAAATCCAGGCCCGTGGCCGTAACCTAACAATAGGTTATTATAAGAACCCCGAAGCCACTGCTGCTGCCTTCACCGAGGACGGGTGGTTCCGTACCGGCGACTTGGGTGTGATGGATGAGAAGGGTAATATCTTCATTCGCGGCCGCATCAAATCGATGATTCTCAACTCCTCAGGCCAAAATATCTATCCTGAAGAGGTAGAGGCTGTTCTGGCCAACTGCCAGTATGTGGAAGAATGCCTCGTAGTGGACCGTGACGGCAAGATTACTGCACTGGTATACTCGGAGCTTCCTGAAGATATGGACCAGGATAAAAGAGCTGCTATCCCAGGCCTCATCAAAAATGAGGCCAACAAATCGCTGCCCAACTACAGCAAAATCGCAAAAGTGGAAATGATGGAAACCCCCTTTGAAAAAACGCCGAAGAGGACCATTAAACGCTTCTTGTATCACTAATTAGTGGCTTGCATTGCCGCAGCACTGCTGTTGATATCATCTAGATGGTCTAGAATTTCTAGATCATCTAGATTTTCTAGAGTCTATAAAAAAAACGAGGGAGCCAACCTTGCGATTGACTCCCTCTTAGGGGGCGGTTACCTACTCTCCCACTTTCGCAGTACCATCGGCGTGGTGAGGCTTAACTTCTCTGTTCGGAATGGGAAGAGGTGGGACCCTCACGCTATGACCACCTGATTTTTGCCTTTCAGCCCGAACGGCGCATATTGCATGTGCCGCGGCTGTGATGACTTAAAAAGACCATCGGGGGAACGCGCCACTGAGGAAAACACTTCCAGCGACTTCATTTCGACAACCAGCGGACCTCGCGGACACAACTGCATGCCTGTTATGCTTTTTATCGCGCATCGCACGCACACCTTCGCCAAACGGTGCCCCTCACGGAACATCGAGGACCAGGAACGAGCGCATAGCGCACCAAGAAAGCTTTCGGGTGATTAGTACGGCTCGGCTGAGGACGTCACCGCCCGTGCACCTGCCGCCTATCGACGTCGTCGTCTGCAACGACCCTCAAGGAGATCTCATCTTGGGGTTGGCTTCGTGCTTAGATGCTTTCAGCACTTATCCGTACCCGACGCGGCTACCCGGCCGTGCCCCTGGCGGGACAACCGGCTGGCCGGAGGTCGGTCCAACACGGTCCTCTCGTACTAGTGTCAG
>JAEEGI010005541.1_pt1 | contig 29047 bp, 16 predicted proteins | sample 8958751 | NCBI WGS metagenome assembly JAEEGI01 (sample SAMN16246545, study PRJNA631951) | gut metagenome | biome: gut microbiome; feature: rumen; material: KS-attached | host: Bos | place: Iran: Karaj | collected 2018-10 | reverse complement strand
GTTCATTCCCTTAATAGCTACGAGATGGAAGCTATCTCTCAGGGAGATGTTTTCATTCCGTTTTATCCATCCCTTAAAGGCGTACTTGAAAAGTTAGTACATAATCATTTTACAGCCTTTTGCTATGGAGCATTGGTTGAATGCTCAGCCAGTGAGGAGAATGCCAGAATGATGGCTATGCAATCCGCAACTGACAACGCAGAGGCAATTCTTCATGACTTATCTATAGAATACAATAGAGTGCGTCAGGCCCAGATTACTCAGGAAATTACAGAGGTAATCGGCGGTGCCAAGGCGCTGAAAAAGAAGAAGCTAAAAAAGAAGTTACAGAGCCAATAAAGGCTTTGGAGGTATAATATGTCACAATTAAAAGGAAAAATCGTTCAGGTCTCAGGACCTGTAGTCGATGTGGAATTTAAAACAAAAGACTTACCTGCGATTAAAGATGCATTGTATGTTTATGTTGGTGACGAAAAGCGAGTAATGGAGGTCAGTCAGCACATTGGTTTCAATGTTGTTAGATGTATCATGCTTGCTCCATCAGAAGGTCTTTGCCGTGACATGGAGGTTGTTGCAACAGGACAGGGTATTTCAGTTCCTGTTGGTGAGCAGACTCTAGGCAGACTGTTTAACGTACTTGGTGACACTCTTGATAATGGGGAAAAGCTTGATGATGGTGAGCATTGGTGTATCCACCGTGAGCCACCAACATTCGAGGAACAGAGCCCTGTTGTTGAAATGCTTGAAACAGGTATCAAGGTAATTGACCTTCTTGCGCCTTACGCAAAGGGTGGTAAGGTCGGTCTATTCGGTGGTGCCGGTGTAGGTAAGACAGTTCTTATTCAGGAGCTTATCCACAACATCGCAACAGAAAGCGGTGGTTATTCAATATTCACAGGTGTAGGAGAGCGTTCCCGTGAAGGTAACGACCTTTGGACAGAAATGGGCGAATCAGGAGTTCTTGATAAGACAGCCCTAGTGTTTGGTCAGATGAACGAACCACCTGGAGCACGTATGCGTGTAGCCGAAACAGGACTTACAATGGCAGAATATTTCCGTGATGTTAAGCATCAGGACGTGCTTTTATTCATCGATAATATCTTCCGTTTCGTACAGGCAGGTTCAGAGGTTTCAGCCCTTCTTGGTCGTATGCCATCAGCCGTTGGTTACCAGCCAACACTTGCAAACGACTTAGGTGAATTGCAGGAGCGTATTGCTTCTACAAAGAGCGGTTCAATCACATCAGTTCAGGCTGTATATGTACCTGCTGATGACTTAACTGACCCGGCACCAGCTACAACCTTCTCACACTTGGATGCTACAACAGTTCTTTCACGTAAGATTGTAGAGCAGGGTATTTATCCAGCCGTTGATCCACTTGAATCTACATCACGTATCCTTGAGCCAGATGTTGTTGGTGAAGAGCACTACGCAGTAGCTCGTGGAGTTCAGGAAATCTTACAGAAGTACAAAGAGCTTCAGGATATCATTGCTATCCTTGGTATGGAAGAGCTTTCCGATGAAGATAAAATCACAGTTTACCGTGCAAGAAAGGTACAGCGTTTCCTTTCACAGCCATTCTCAGTTGCTGAGAACTTCACAGGCGTAAAGGGACAGTTCGTTCCAGTAGAAGAAACAGTCAAAGGCTTCAAGGCAATCCTTGATGGTGAAATGGATGAATATCCAGAAGCAGCATTCTTCAACGTTGGAACAATCGCTGATGTTAAGGCAAAGGCTGAAAAGCTTGCAAAGGAGTAGCTTATGGCATCATTATTTAATCTTAAAATAATAGCTTGCGACGGAGTCTTTTACGATGGACCAAGCGAGATGCTTATCTATCCAGCCGATGATGGTGAAATTGCTATCATGAATCATCATGAAAAGATGACAGGCGTGGTGGACATTGGTGAAATCCGCTTCAAGCTTGAAGATGGAACCTGGCAGCATGCAGTCATTTCTGATGGATTGCTTTCGGTATATCCTGACGGTAGTGTTAAGATTCTTGCTTACTCTTGCGAGAAGCCAGAAGATATAGACACCTTTAGAGCTCAGGAAGCTTTAGAGCGTGCCCAGGACGAATTACAGCAGAAGCAAAGCTACATTGAACACCAGATTTCAATCGCAAATATGGCCCGCGCTATGGCCCGACTTAAAGGCGCAAGCCATCATAATAATTAATAGAAAAACTGCCAAGTTTTTGGCAGTTTTTTGTTGCTTTTAGAGGGGGATTATGATATATTATTTGAGGTCGATGAGCCGACTAACGTAAGTAATTTCGCTCATGCAGTGAGTGAAATTACTTGCCTAGAATTGCCCATTGCGAAGCAATTTTAAATGGCAATTCTTCATTGCTTATGCGGGTGTGGCGGAATTGGCAGACGCGCTAGATTTAGGTTCTAGTGGGCGACCGTGCAGGTTCAAGTCCTGTCACCCGCATTACTCACATACACAGGTATGTGAGTTTTTTTGTTTATTGTTATAAAAGAACGGGGAAATCTTTTTATAATTTGCCTACACTTTTCTAGTTAGGCTAAACATTCTAATAGCTATCATTTCGATGGCATTTTTCATGGTAAGTTGGACGTACCGTATCACTTAGAGTGCAACTAAGCTGATAAGGTTTATTTTGTTACCCTTTTTTAGCGAGGGCAGGGTGACAGAGGAATATTTATAGGGAAAGGAGCGGACATTTTTTCTGTGCGGGATATTTTGGCTTGAACCCGCGTAGGGCCTTTACCACTAGCCCAGGCTATTTGGGGAGGTGGTAGAGGTAAGGAATTTGGCCTTTACCACTAGCAAAGTCTATTCTCGCTAGTTGTAGAGGTAAAGAATTTGGTGATTACCACTAACAAATGTTATTTACGTAGTTGGTAGTGGTAAAAAATAGGAGCATTACCACTAGTAAATGGTTATTAGTTAATCGCTAGTGGTAAAGCTGGGAAAGTGTACCACTAGTAAATGCTATATCTGATTGTGCTAGTGGTAAAAGTCGAAATATGTACCACTAGCGGATGCGCAATAGTGCGCTACTAGTGGTAATGCAGAGATTCGTTGATTAAGGAGGCAAAAGATTGATTGATTTTAAAGACATTATGAACAAGGAGTTGGCAAAACTTAAACATGAAAAGGCATTATTGGAGAAGCTGTACCCAAATGACGATGGCTATTTCTTAGAAGTTAAAAAGAACAAAGGTAAGTACATTCAATTTTATAAGTGCAAGATGCTGGAAGACGGGGGAAGAGGAAAAGTGCAGCGAAACTTTATAAAGAAAGAAGATATAGGCATAGCTAGAAGATTAGCCCAAAGAGATTTTGATATTCAAATATTGAAAATGTTAGATGAACAGATTGCAGCCTTAGAAATTGCGATACAGAGTTATCCTTCTTTTAATGGAAAAATGTTATTTAGCAGTTTGTCGGACACGAGAAAAGCTTTAGTAGACAGCAAATACAAAGACGATGCTAGATATATATCTGACTGGAAGGGGGCCTTTGTGGGGGAGGAGGGAAATGCGTTTAAGGAGAGGTATCCGGTGGAGACGCCGTATTATACGGATAATGGGGAACATGTTAGGTCTAAGTCGGAGAAGATAATTGCGGATAAGCTGGCGAAGGAGAAGGTGCCATATGTGTATGAGCCGAGCTGTGAGTTAAATAGAAAGGGGTTGCATCCGGATTTTGCTTTGCTAAACGTGGCTACTAGAAAGACGTATTTCTACGAGCATTTTGGGATGATGGATAAAGCAGAGTATGCCACGGTAGCCATAAGAAAGATCGAAAAATATAGAGAGCTTGGGTATGAGTATGGGAAGAATTTGTTGTACACCTTTGAAACGGGGGCAGATGGACTAAGTGTGAAAGCTATAACAGCAATAATAAATGACTATTTATAAATGAAATTGAAGCTGGCCATAAAAAATGGGTTAAACTGTAGCACCCAAGCATACAATTTAACCCATGAATTACATGAATCACATGATTTATATGAATCCCATGATTTACATAAATCACACTGAAACACTGCGTTTAATAGCTTCGCACATTACCTGGTTTGCCAATGTGCCAACAACATCCAAAGAAGCTTCCACAGAACCTAAGGACATGGCGTAGATGCTGTCGCCGTCCATGGATGTGTGGACTGGGCGGATGCAGCGGGCGTAAGCGTCATGTGTCATGCCGGCAAGCTTGCAAAGCTGAGTCTTGTTGAATTTTGCATTCGTAAATACGATACCGATAGTAGTGTTAGTGGTAACGCCTGCAGGTGGATTTGCCACCATGTCGTACATAAGGTCTTCGCAGGAAACATCGTTAAGGGTAGAACCATCAGCAGATAACACGCCAGCGATACGTTTGTTGTCTACATAATCATAAACATCACCAACAGCATTAGTGCAGACGATGGCACCCACCTTTAAATCGCCTAAAGCTACAGCAAAGCTGGCGATGCCAGATTTTGTACATCTATCAGGGCCAAGTAGTTTTCCAACTGTGGCGCCGCAGCCAGCACCAAAGCAGCCTGATTCGAAATTACCAGCATCTCCTTTAAAAGCTAAAGAAGCAGCCTCGTAACCCATTTCCTTATCAGGGTATACATCATTTCTGCCATAGCCTAAATCAAAAATATCTGATTGGCAAACAAGTGGAACAACCACATCTCCAACAGGAAAACCTATGCCATGTTCAGCTAAATATTTCATAACGCCACCAGCTGCATCCAAACCAAATGCTGAACCGCCGCCTAAAACAACAGCGTGAATTACCTCTGCGGCAGCAAGTGGGTCCATAAGACCTGATTCTCTACTGGCAGGACCTCCACCTCTAATATCTAAACCACATGGTGCACTGTCAGGTGCGATAATAACAGTAACACCTGTGCCAGCATAGGTATTTTCCACCTGGCCAATTTTTACATTTCCAATATCTGTAATAGGAATTTCTTTTAAAAGTTTATTCATTTGATATCTCCCAATTCATTAAATAGTTTAGATTAAGCCAATCCAGCCAGCCCAAGCCAATCCAGCATAATCAGCTCGCCCAGCCTAACCTGAGTCTAATTATAATACTTTTATTAAAAGAAATGTGTAAAAAAATATTGACGAACCTATTGCCTTAGTGTACTATACAGATAGTACACTAGTACAAACGGATAGGAGGAGTGTGGATATGCAATATGATTCAAAAATACCTATTTATTTGCAAGTAATTGATTCTATCAAAACAGACATCATTAACGAGCGAATAAAATGCGGGCAAAAGCTACCATCCAGCCGTGAGCTGGCAGTAACATATACAATCAATCCCAACACCGCCGCCAGGGTCTATCAGGAGCTGGAGCGTGAAGGGGTGTGCTTTACCAAACGAGGCATGGGCACATTTGTAACTGAGGATGAAGGAGTGATTGCGATGTTAAAAAAAGAAATGGCAGAGGAAGCCTTGGATGTATTTTTAAAATCGATTAGTGAATTAGGGATATCTATTGATGAAGCAATCGAGCTTCTAAAGCAAAGGGAGGAATAACTATGCTAGAGAGTATTGAAGTAACCAAAAAATTTGTTGGCAAGACAGCTGTGGATGGAATCACTATGCAGCTTGAACCAGGGCATATATATGCAATGCTTGGACCAAACGGAAGTGGTAAAACCACATGGATGAAAATGGCAGCAGGCCTGATAAAGCCTACCTCTGGCCAGATTAGATACATGGGGCAGCCTATTTCTGTTGAAACCAAAAACGATATAGCATACATGTCAACTGAGCCATATTTTTATGATTGGATGACAGTTGGTGATGTTGGAAAATATTACGCAGATTTCTTTAAGGATTTCTCCATGGACAAATATGATTATCTACTTGAGAAGATGGAACTGTTAAAAAAGCTGAAGGTGAAATCCCTTTCATCAGGTATGATGGCAAAGCTTAAGGTAGCAGTTACAATGGCAAGAGATGCCAAGGTTTATATGCTGGATGAACCACTTAACGGCATAGATTTGTTAGCAAGAGATTCTGTTATGAACATGATTCTTATGTCAGCAGATGAAGGAAAAATTCTTTTGATTTCCAGTCATTTGGTAGAGGAATTAGAATCAGTTGTTGATAAGGCAATCTTTATCAAGAATTCAAAGTTTGCAGGAATTTATGATGTTGAAGCTCTTAGAACAGAAGACAATATGTCACTTGCAGACAAATACCGTCAGGTATTTTCAGATGTAGATATGGGAGGAATTCAGTAATGGGAAATCTTATTAAATACGAGTTCAGAAAAACTTGGATTATAAAAGCAATTATTTTAGTATTTACAGCCATATTTGAATTGCTGTTTTTGGCAGGCACATTTTCTAAGAATGAAGATATGCAGGCTACTGGTATTATATTTTTAATTCTTACAACATTGTGTGCACTTTTTATCATAGGTATCTATGGAATATTTAGATTGCACAAGGACATATCAACAAAGCAAAGCTATATGCTATTTATGACACCACACAATAGCTACACTATTCTTGGTGCAAAGCTTATTGAAAATGCCGGCTCTATTTTGCTCGCTGGTGTATTTTATATGGTATTAGCCCTCATCGATATTACATTTCTGGCAGCTTATAATGGGGAAATCGTGGAAGCACTTGATTTAATAAATGAAATATTAGGTGAACACTATTCAATAGATACATACAGATTTATTATGATTAGTTTCGATATGATTACCGTTTGGATATTCAATATTGTGACAGGATTTTTTGCTGTTACTATTTCTGCCAGCGTGCTTAATGGTAAAAAGGGCAGTGGCATCATCAGCTTCATCTTGTATTTATTTATTACTGGTTTTATCGAGAAGCTTCATAACTTTATAATGGACTGCTTTACTTCAGCTGATATGATTGGATTCACAACAGGCAGAATGGTATATAATCTCATTTACTACATCGGATTTACAGTGGTTATGTACGTTATCACTGCGTGGATTATGGATAATAAATTATCCGTTTAAAAGCCCTTAAGTAAATCTAAAATTTATATAAAAAATCTGTGATATCTATTTACAACGATATATGGAAAATATACACTGTTTATCAAGTGTGAATAAACTATAATACGCACATTGCGTATCAAGGAGGATGAAAAGTGAAGGTTCTAAAAAAGATAGGTGGGTTCTTTAAAAAGCACCTAAAGCTGATTATTGTTTTGGCTATCATCGCTGCCATTGTTGGCTTGGTTTGGAATAATGCAAAGAAGACACAGAAGGCAATGGAAGAGGCCGCTAATCAGCCAGCTACATCTGAAATCAAAAAGATGGATTTGCAGCAGTCAGTTGCAGTAACAGGAACTCTTAAGGCAGTTAACAAGGCAACAGTTACATCTACTATTGGTGGAACAGGAATTACTGGTGTAAAGGTTTCTAAGGTTAATTTTAAAGAGGGTGACTATGTTAATGCAGGAGATGTTGTAGTTGAATTCGATGGTGATGATTACAACAGAAAGATTGCAGAGCTTAACGCCCAGTACAATATTGATAACAAGGAAAGCGCTAACAACATTGCCGATTTACAGAAGAAAATCGCTGATGATCAGAAGAAGATCGAGGAATATCAGACTTGGTTAACAGATAAAGAGCGCTACTATATAAATCTTAAGGATGCTTATGAGGCATACAAGAAATATCCTGAAGATGAAAACACTAAGAAGAGATATACAAGCGAGACAGAGATTTGTATTTCAGTTCATGATTTTAGCTTTAATGGATACACAGGTTTGGATGCATACGAAAAGAAAAGAGATGCATTAAAGGACCTTCAGAACGAGATTACTACATATCAGAATCAGATAGAGATTGCCCAGTTAAAGCAGAATTACGCTCAGACCTACACACAGGTTGATGCAAAGGATGATGTATACGAGAGCATGGAAAAGACTCATGTATCATCACCAATTTCTGGTTACATTATTACAATGAACGTTGAAGAGGGAAATAACTATGCTCAGGGTAATACCGTATTTACGGTAGCTGATACAAGCGGTTTTGTTGTTTCAGCAACAGTAAATGAGTATGATATTGCAAACATCGCAACTGGTCTTCCAGCTAAAATCAAGTTTGAAGCTACAGGCGATGAGGAATTCGACGGAGAGGTTACATTTGTTTCTGTAGCTTCAGAGGGTTCTATTTCAGGACAGCAGGGCCAGGCTGTGCAGGGAACATCTAACGTGGCAACCTACAAGGTTAAGATTCAGCTTAACGAAAACGACGACAGACTTCGTGTAGGAATGACAGCAAAGGCCAGTGTGATTTTGGATTCTGTGGATAATGTTCTAGCCGTTCCTTATGACTGTGTACAGCAGGATAAAGACGGAAAAGATTTCGTCGCTGTAATTAAGAAGGATGGAACAAAGAAAAACATCTATGTTACAAAGGGACTTGAAAGCGATTACTATGTAGAAATTAAGGGTGAAGGCCTTAAGGAAGGCATGACAGTAGAGGCTATAGTAAAGGATGCTCCAAGTACTGATATTATGGATTACATGGAGATTTCAACAGAAGAATAGCGGAGGATATGAAATTGGAAGATAATATTATGCTTGACCTTCGCAATATTCATAAAAGCTTTTTTATTGGTACTCCAAACGAATTTGAAGTTTTGCATGGTTTGAACTTCACAGTTAAAAAAGGCGAATTTGTTTCCATTGTTGGTCAGTCTGGTTCAGGTAAATCCACATTGATGAATATTATCGGCGCCTTGGACAGACCTACGGCAGGAGAGTACACCTTAGATGGAATCGATATTGAAAAAGCGAAGGACCACGAGCTATCGGCTTTGCGAAATAAAAAGATTGGCTTCGTATTTCAGACATATAATTTGATAGCAAGAACTAACGCTCTTAAGAATGTTGAGCTTCCTATGATGTATGCAGGAATGGGAAGAGCGGAGCGTATGGAACGTGCAAAGATGCTTCTTGAGGAAGTAGATATGACTGATAGAATGCATCACAATCCAGACGAGCTTTCAGGTGGTCAGAAGCAGCGTGTTGCTATTGCAAGAGCTATGGCTAACGACCCTGCAATCATTCTGGCTGATGAGCCTACAGGTGCTCTTGATTCTGCAACTGGTAGAATGATTATGGATATTTTCCATAGGCTTCACGAGGAGCAGGGCAAGACAATCGTACTGATTACTCATTCTCCAGAGCTTTCTCAGGAGACAGAGCGAATCATCACCCTGAAGGATGGTAATATTATCGGCGAAGCAGCCGGTAATTGGAATAGGGCAACAAAGGAGGTGGAGTAAATGCTATTTACAGAAAACGTCCTGGTTGCTTTAGCAGGCCTGAAGGCTAACATAATGCGTTCCTTGCTTACTATGCTTGGTATCATCATCGGTATTGCATCGGTTATTGCCATTATGACAGTTGGTAATTCCATTACGTCAATCGTCAACAGTACCATGCAGGATTTGGGCGCCAACAACCTGGAGATGGGTGTTGTGCAAAAATCTAGGGACAACAAAACATCTGATTCTGGTGAGAATTACGGTTCAGGCTATGTCCGCGAAATGACAGACAATGATTTGATTACAGAGGATATGCTTGAAGCCTTTAAGGCAGAGTTCCCAGATGATATTAAATATGTCCTTAAATTTGAAAATGTTGGAGACAAGGGCAAGGTTACAGAAGGCAGCAAAAGTGCCAACGTTCAAATAACCGGTTACAACAAAGACAACTTCGAATTTAAGGATAAAAAGATTCTTGCTGGTCGAGGATTTTTGAATCGTGATTATGAGCAGGCTAAAAAGGTTTGTATCGTCGCAGATAAGCTGGTGGAGCGAATCTATGATGGCGATGCAAACAAGGCCTTAGGCCAAGAGATAGAGGTTAACGTTGGAGGAATATATTACAGCTACTACATTGTAGGTGTGTACGAATATGTGCAGGAACAATTCTCATTCGGTGTTTCCGACAATCCTACAACAGAGCTTATCATTCCTTACGAAACAGCGAGGGTAGCTAATCATAATCAGAATAAGGGTGATTACTATTTCACATTGGTAACATCCGTAAATACGAATAATGATGAGTTTGCTACAAAGGTAAGAGATTACTTTAACATCAATTACTACTCAAGAAATGATGCCTACGAGGTAATGGTTGTTTCAATGACATCCATGATGAATCAGATGAACACAATGATCGGTGCTATTCAGCTGGCACTGTCAGTTATCGCAGGTATATCACTTGTGGTAGGTGGTATTGGCGTTATGAATATCATGCTGGTATCCATTACAGAGCGTACAAAGGAAATCGGTACAAGAAAAGCACTTGGTGCTACAAATGGTTCCATCCGATTACAGTTTATTACTGAATCAGTTGTAATCTGTCTGATAGGTGGAATTATAGGAATCGTACTTGGAATTGTTCTTGGTACAGTAGCTGTTAAGCTGATGGGATATGAGGCTGCAGTATCTATCCAGAGTATCATTATTGCGGTAGGATTTTCTATGGCAATTGGTATCTTCTTCGGATACTACCCAGCTAATAAGGCGGCTAAGCTTAACCCAATCGATGCATTGCGCTACGAATAAATAAATATCTAAAACAAAAGTCCTATGGGGGTAATGCCTCGCATAGGACTTTTTGTGTTAATTAATGTCTATTTAAACAAATCAATATGGAAATATAGACAAAAATCTAACAGAAAATACTAAACTATTTTACAAAAATCTAATTTAAATTCGTTAAAATCCACAACATGTATTGAAAGACTATTATAAATGATGTATAAATCTTTAATGAAGAGTGAAGATTCTAAAGTAATTTAGGATTCTCTAAACAGAAGAGAAAGGAGTTTCAAAGGGGGAACAAATGAAGAAAATTTCAAAAAAAGCCTTAGCATTGTCTTTGGCAACAGTAATGGCCGTTCCTGCACTTCCAATTTCAAGCCTTGGAACACTTGATGCACAAGCCGCAGAGAGTATCAGCAGAGTAATGGTTCATGACCCATCGATTTTTGAGTACAATGATGAGTACTATGTTTTTGGGTCTCACATTGCAACAGCTAAATCATCAGATTTAGTAAACTGGACACAGGTTTCTACAGATTACCAAAGTGTAGCAAACAACCCTATCTACGGAAACGTAAAGGAAAACTTAGCCGAGTCTTTCAAGTGGGCAGGCTATGACGACGGAGATTGCAAGGGAGGCTACGCAGTATGGGCTCCAGATGTAATCTACAATCCAAACTATGTTTGGGCAGATGGTCACAAGGGCGCATACATGCTCTACTATAGTGCATCATCTACATGGCGTCGTTCATGCATCGGCTATATGGTAAGTGACAGAGCAGATGGTGGTTACACATACGGCGGAACAGTAGTATATTCTGGATTTACCAACACTGGCAAGGTTAATTATGACGGTAACAGCACTAGAGATACTACATACACAAATGACTACCTTCCATTCAACAAGCTTATTGAAGAAGGCAAGATTGATGGTGATGTAAGCACATGGAAGTGCTTCAATTCAAACGGTAGCTGGAATAATAATTACGCTCCAAACGCAATTGACCCAACACTTTTCTATGATGCAACAGGCGAGCATCTTTACATGGTTTACGGCTCATGGTCAGGTGGTCTTTTCATTCTTGAAATCAACCAGAAGACTGGTGAGGCAATCTACCCAGGTAAGGATGGCGTAGATGAGACAAGTAGAAATTATGTTGATAGATATTTTGGAACACACATCGCTGGTGGAAATCATCAGTCAGGTGAAGGTCCATACATCGAATACGACAAAAACACTGGTTACTATTACATGTATGAAACCTATGGTGGTCTTACAACAACAGGCGGTTACAACATGAGATTGTTCCGTTCTAAGAATCCAATGGGTCCTTACGAGGATGCATCTGGAAAGAACGCAGCAGGTAGTGGAAAGAATTGTTATCAGTACGGTACAAAGCTTATTGGTAACTATCAATTCTACGGACAGCCAGGGTATCGCGCTGCAGGTCACAACTCAGCACTCATCACAGATGACGGAAAGTATTACCTTATCTATCATCAGCGCTTCCTTGATTCTTCAAGAGGAGAGGGACATGAGGTTAGAGTTCATCAGCAGTTCTTGAACGAGGATGATTGGCTTGTAACAGCTGTTTACGAAAATAGAAATGAGCAGATTCAAAAGTACACAATGGATGATGTTGTTGGTACTTATGAGTACGTTAATCATGGCAACGGTGAAAAAGACGGTAGCATGATTTCAACTCAGTCTGTTGAGCTGAATGCAGACGGTACAGTTACAGGTGATGTAACAGGTACATGGTCAATGGCAGATGCAACAGACCGTGATTACACATACGTTACAATCAATGCAGATAATGCAACCTACAAGGGCGTATTCTTTAAGCAGACAAATGACAATGGTGAAAAGACCATGACATTTACTGCAAACGGAAATAACAACCTTGCAATCTGGGGAAGCAAATACGAGGAAACAGATGAAACAGCTGCAGGCAAGGTGATTGAGCAGCTTAAGGATATTATTCCTGAATCTACACGTGAGAATATTCAGCTTCCTACTGAGCTTGGCAAGGCTAAGATTGAATGGTCATCAGATAATCAGGCTGTACTTTCAGATGATGGTAAGGTAGGCACTCCTTCATCAGATACAGAGGTTACTCTTACAGGCAAAGTTACAGTTAATAGTTACAGCACTGATGCTACATTTAAGGTGCTTGTATATGATGCTCCAAAGGTAATCGTAGGCTACGATTTTGATAGTGTTGATGGAGATGCTGTTAGTGCTACATCAGCATCTACAAAAGATAGCGCTGCAATACTTAAGGGTGATGCTAAGGTGATTACTGATGAAGAAAGAGGTCAGGTGCTTAAGCTTGAAAATGAAGCTGGCAACAAGCAGGTAAACTATTTATCACTACCAAGCGATGTATTTTCTAATGTGGATAAAGCTGGATACACTGTAAGTATGTGGGTAAATATTGATTCATCTACATGGGAGCACAGTGCATTGTTTGAAGCAGATTGGCTGGCAGATGGAGCATCTACAGGAACATATCCAATGACTAGAATTGGAGCAAACCTGATTGGAAGAATTAATGCAAATGATTATTCAGATGCTGTTCCAGGCTTATCTTACAGTGACCTTACAAACAAATGGCAGCTTGTAACCTACACAGTAGCTCCAAATGGAATTAAAGTATATCTGAATGGAAATGAGATAGTATACGATAAAAAAGATATTTCAAATTGCTTCTCTAGACAAGGTGCAGCAATCCAAAATGCTAATCATGTAATGGTAGGTGCTGGAGATATTTGGACAGATGAAGATTGTAGAAATGCAATGTTTGATGATGTTCGTATATACGATACAGCTCTTACAGGAAGCGAGATAAAGAACATCTACGAAAGCACATTAAAGGAAGAGAAGGAAGAGCCAGAAAATCCAGAAAATCCTGAGGCAGTTAATAAGGCTATCGACGAGGAAGAGCCAGAAGTAGAAGGCCAGACAAAGGTATATGTTAAGCTTGATAACACAGAATTCCCAGGTGATACATTCGCATATGCGGTAGATGAAAACCAGAAGGATTTACTTGGAGCATATCCAGGAAAGAAAATGGCTCACATTGGAAATGGCTGGTATTCAGTAAATGTTCCAACAGACATGCTTTATGTTGAAGAAGAGCTAGTAGAAGATTCTGAAGAAGAATTAACAGAAGAAGATTTAACAAAAGAAGATTTAACAAAAGAAGATTTAACAAAAGAAGATTTAACAGAAGAAACTGAGGAAGTTGAGGAGAAAACAACAGATGAGAATATTGAAGAGTCTGCTGATAAGACAACTGATGCTGATGAAGTTCAGACTGAGACTGAAGATGTGCCTGTCGTAGAAGAAATCGAAAACATTGTTACATCATTATTTGAATCAATCAAATCAGCATTTGCTCCTATGCAGGTAAGTGCAGCAGAGCATGACATTTTCAATAATGGAATTGTTGTTAGAGTAAACGATGGATTGGCAGATGGAAAGGATGTTGTTGCAACAGCATTGTTTACAACAAACAGACCATCAGCTGAAGAGTTAAAGCAGGATGAAGAACCTGCAACTCCAGAAACCCCTGATAAACCAGCTGAGCCAAGTCAGCCATCACAGCCAAGCACTCCATCACAGCCTTCAACACCTAGCGCGCCATCTACATCAAATTCTAGCTCAAGCAGCAGTAGTTCACAGACTGTTGCACCAGCAGCTGTTGCTCAGACACAGGTAATAGCAGACGCAGCAGTTCCAACAACAGGAAAGGTTGCAAGTGCTACTACTACAAAGAAGAGCACAAAGACTACTAAGACAGCTAAGCAGGATACTACAGAGGAAACTTCGGAGGAAACTACAGAGGATGAGGAAGTAGTAGAGGATACTACAGAATCAGAAGAACCTGCAGATGATGCAGATACAACAGAAACTACAGAAACAACAGAAAAGACAATTGCAGAGGAAGAGACTCCTGAGGCTGTAGAAGAAACAGCAGTTGAATCAAATGGTGTCAACCCAATTGCAGTAGTAGTAATTATCATTGCGTTAGCAGCTGCGGTAGCAGGCGTAGTTGTATATCGCAAGAAAGCTTAATAACTAAACTCCATTTCTCTTACATACGTCTGAAAGGCAGCATTTGTCACAGTAAGGTGCGGTGCGGGCAGTACAAACGGCACGACCGTGGTCAACTAATCTGTGGCAAAGGTTGTTGCCTTCCTCAGGCGGAATTATTTTTCGAAGAGCCATCTCAACCTTGGATGGCTCTTTTATGTTGTCTACAAGTCCAATTCTATTGGAAAGTCTAATGGCATGGGTGTCTGTTACGATGGCAGGCTTGCCAAAAACGTCACCTAATATAAGGTTGGCGGATTTGCGACCAACACCAGGAAGAGCTAACAATTCTTCCATGGTATCAGGAACCTTACAATCATAAACATCCCTAAGCATTTTCATGCATGCCACAATATCCCTGGCTTTTGATTTGCCAAGACCACATGGACGGACGATTGCTTCCACTTCATTTACATCAGCATCTGCAATAGCAGATATGGTTGGAAATTTTTCATACAGATGGGGCACGATTTCGTTAACCCTGGCATCGGTACACTGGGCTGCAAGTCTGACGCTTACCAGCAATTTCCATGCATCATCATAATCTAATGTGCAATCGCTGTAAGGATATTCTTTTTTTAATCTTTCAATCACTATAAGTGCTAATTCTTTTTTTCTCATGGGAATATAATAACACAGATTCACAGATAGCAGTATAAGAGGAAGACTTTAGAATAATAGCATCAATTAGTAAAAAGCACAGAAGATTGCCAATTTTTTGTACAATGTGATGAAAATGTGATTAGAGTGTGAATTTTTTGTTGAAAAGGGATTTAATAAATGATACTCTAGCATTACATGACATAACGATTTAGGAAAGGCGATTTACATACCGAATCATTGAGGTTAATAGCGGATGATTGGGATGGGTCGCCTTTTTTGACGCGTTTTGTCAGAATAAATATAAGGAGGAGAGTATAGGAATGAAAAAATTGGCTCGAAGAGGGCTTTCTTTGGTTCTGGCTTTTTTCATGGTCGCAACTACTGCATATTCTGATATGTCTTTTATATCCCGTGCAGAAGAATCAAATCATGTATGGACTAAAGTAAGTCTTAGCGAAATCAATTCTAGTGACTCTATTGCCATCGCAATTACTACTTCAGATGGCGAAACCTATGTTATGCCAAGTGGATCATCTACTAAAACTGGACCTAGTGCAGTACTAGCTGCAGTTAGCGGTAGCGAGCTTACCATTGCGGACGGTAAGGACAGCGATTACGCTTGGAGTGTTAGCAAGAAAACAGTAGAAGAAACTGTTGTTGCTAATGCTGAAAACAATGCTGAAGTTAATGAAGATTCTTTAGTAGAAAAGAAGGAAGAATTAACTGAAAGCACATCAACTGAAGAAAAGGAAGAGGTTCCTACAGTTGATGAGGACTCTTCTAAGGATGTTGTAGTAGATACAACAGATGAGCAGACACTTGAACAGAAGGATGAAGAAGTTAAGGAAGAAGCTCAGGAAGAAAAGGAAGACGAGAAGAAGGACGAGACAGTAACAAAGACATACTACACATTTGCTTCTGGTTCTAACTATCTTTACACTACTGCAGCAAACAATGGTATACGAGTTAATGGTATGCCAAAGGATGAAGTAGGCGCTAGATGGGAATTGGCTGATAACGGTTATCTATCAGCTAAGGATCCTAAGGGGGTAGCTCGTTATTTAGGAATCTATAATAAGAAGGATTTCAGAGCTTACACTTCAAATGGTGGAAACATTGCTAACCAGTCTATAGCTTTCTACAAGCTCACAAGCAAAAGCGCAAGTGATGCAAAGCTTGCTGCTCCAACAGCATCTGTTGAAAGCGGCGCAGCAGTTGAGTTTGGTACTGAGGTAACACTTTCATGTGCCGATGAAGATGCAAAGATTTATTACAACGTAAACGGTAGCGAGGATAACTATTCTCCATACAAGGAAGCAGTTGTAATCACAAAGGATACTACAATCTACGCATATTCAACAAAGGGTGATGAGAAGAGTGAAATTGTTTCATTCAGCTACACATTAGAAAAGGGTAGCAAGATTACAGACGTTACAAAGCTTTACGAAGGTCAGGATTTTGTTCTTGCATTCAATAATGAAAAAGTCCTTTCTAACACAGCCAGCGGTAAAAAGATGGCAGGTGTTGATGTAAAGCTTGATGAGAATAATCATCTTACTTATTCTGACGACCAGGCACCTATCGCAGTATTGAAGGGTGTTGCAGCAGAAACTGCAGGACAGTTCTACATCACTACAGACATTCTTGAGGGAAATGTACTTACAACTAAGTATTTCACAACAGGTGCAACTGGAAACAGCTTATCACTTGTTGATGAAAAGGATGCATACAGCCTTTGGTCAGTTGAGCCAAACGAGGATGGCACATTCTTAGTAAAGAATGTTAATGCAGTTTATCATGACGCTAAGAAGAATATTGATAAGCCACAGTATCTTGAATTCTATTCAGGATTTACAACCTATAGCTACACTGCAGGTGGTAAGAAGGATGCTTACACATTCTCAGCTTACACAGTTCCTGAGGTAGAGGTTAAGGAAGATGAGCCTACAACTAACACTGTAGGAAAGCTTCTTACAAGAGAGCTTTATGCTGGTGACCAGGTAGTTGTTTACTATCCAGGTGCATCAAAGGTTATGACCGCTCAGGGTAATAACGGAAAGCTTAATGCAGCTGATGCAGCTCATTCAGAGGATGGAACTCTTGAGACAAAGGGCACAGATGCTGTTGTTCTTACAGTTGGACTTGATGAAAATGGAAACTACTCATTTAAGACAGCTGATGACAAGTATCTTACAATTGACTTAGTACAAAAAGAGTCAAATGGAAAAACAAAGACATACGCTAACCTCGTCTTTAATGATACTTTAACAGACAATGGACTTTGGACAGAGCAAGCCGTAGATGACACAAATTCAGGTAAGTTCTATCTTAAGAATTCCTTTGCAAAGGTTGGTTCAAGCCAGCAGGCATTGGAATACTACAGCGGATTCTCAGCTTATGGATTTAAGGAAGATCCAATTTACGCATTTAATTTCTATGCACTCGCTGAAGGCGAGAAGACAGTTCAGCTTGAATACGAAGACGACAGACTTAAGGTAGCAAGCTGGGCAGGTAATGCACATTACAACGAATATGAAGAATGTGCTACAGCAGTTTATGGTGATAAATACGCTACAAACGATATGCTTGATAAGACAGCTAAGTTTACTTCAGTTGTTGGCGGCGTAGAGACACAGCCATGGACATCTGCAAAGAGCACAACAACAGGCTCAACAAGCTATTACATGGGTTCAACTGGTGTTGCAAATGCTGAAACTGATTACATGCAGCTTGCACTTTCAACACTTGGTTACGGAAACATGGAACTTGCTCTTAGAATGAGAGCATCTAACACAGCAGCAGGTTCATTCCAGTTACAGTACTCAACTGATGGAGAGAACTTCAAGAACCTAAAGACAGGTACTTACTCATACAAATATTCTGCATACAAGAAGTCTGGTAAGCAGGATGAAAATGGTAAGGAAATCATGGAGCAGTACGAGGTAAGTGGTTCTGGTGATATTGCAGATGGTATTGCCAAGACATCTTATGCTCCTACATATTATGTAAACTTCACATTTAACATTCCAAATGCAGCAGCAAATGCAAAGAACGTTTACATCAGATTTGTTCCTGGTAACATGAATGCAAAGGGCGATAAGGAGCCATCTAAGGGCGGCGTTATCCGTATGGATAGTGTTGAAATATATGGTAACCCAATCGTCGACAGCTCAAGAACAAGATACGTTGTTGCAAATCCAGGAAGCTCTGAGGTTGCAGTTGGTCAGAAGATTGACCTTGCATCACTTACAGAGGGCGCTGAAATTTACTATTCAGTAAACGGTGGCGAATTTGCTAAGTACGATGACAACGAAAAGGTTACAATTAATGAACTTCCAGCAACAATCCAGGCATACGCTACAAAGGAAGGCTTGGAAAAGAGTATCACAGTTAGCTACATGTATACTCAGGCTCAGGTTCAGACTGTAAAGGCTACACCAAACGGTGGAGCTGTTATCGAAAATCAGAAGGTAACACTTAAGACAAAGACAGAAGATGCAACAATCCTCTACAGATACATGACAGAGGACGAAATTGCAGCAGCTGAAGCAAATACTGCTGAGACTACAGAGGAAGAGCATGATGACTGGATTACATACACAGGTTCATTTGAGCTTAAGTCTCTTCCATGCCAGCTTCAGGTAAAGGCTACAAAGGAAGGCTACAAGGATAGCCCAGTATCAACAGTTAAGTTCACAAAGAGACTTAACGACAAGTACAACATCTACTTCGGACAGGTTCATGCTCATACAAACATTTCCGATGGTGCTGGTTCACTTGAGGATGCTTTAAAGCATGCATCAAATGTAGATAACTTAGATTACATCATTATTACAGATCACAGTAACTCAATTGATAACGAGAAGGAATCAAAGATTACTGAGAACGTTGATAAGGCTGCTACAGATGAGTGGACATACGCTCACAATCTTGTAAAGCAGTACTCAACAGACAAATTCACATGTGCTTACGGTTACGAAATGACATGGTCAAACGGACTTGGTCATATGAACACATATAACACACCAGGTTTCCAGAGCCGTACACAGACAGAATTCTCTACATATTCAACAGCTCTTCAGAACTACTATGCAGCACTTAGAACTGTTCCTGATTCAATCAGCCAGTTCAACCACCCAGGTACAACCTTCGGTGATTTCAGTGATTTCGCATATTACTCAGAAGAGAACGATAACCTTATCACAATGATTGAGGTTGGTAACGGTGAAGGAACGATCGGTTCTTCAGGTTACTTCCCATCATACGAGTACTACACACGTGCTCTTGATAAGGGATGGCACGTAGCTCCTACAAACAACCAGGATAACCACAAGGGTAAGTGGGGCGATGCCAACACAGCACGTACAGTAATGCTTGCTGATGTTAACGATGAAAACGCTATCTATGATGCAATGAGAAACTATCGCATCTATGCAACAGAGGATAACGACCTTTCAATTTATTACACACTTGATAATTACATCATGGGTACAATCCTTGAAAAGGATGCAGTAGGCGACACAGTAGAAATCAAGGCAGACATCAAGGATCCTACAGATTCAAAGATTGGCCGAGTTGAAGTTATCGTAAACGGTGGTCAGTCAATCGCAATGGAAAATGTATCAGGCAATGATACAACTGTTAAATTTGAGGTACCTTCAAATTACTCATACTACTACTTAAAGATTACTGAGGATGACGGCGATATCGCTGTTACAGCCCCTGTATGGGTAGGTGAGGTTGAAGCTTGCGGTATCAACAAGTCTTACACAAACACAGTTCTTCCAGTTAAGGGAGAGAGCCTTGACGTAAATGTTGATTTATACAACAACGAGACAACTGACCTTGAGATTAACTTCATCGATGTAGTAATTAAGGATGTTGATGGTAAGGAAACAGAGGTTGCAGCAGTATCAGGAGAGGAAGCTGGGGTTGCTTCAGTTCCTGCACACGGCACAGCAACATACAAGACAGATTTTGTTTACAATGAAGCAGGTCAGGTAACCTACGAAATCACAGTTAGAGCAACTCTTAACGGTGTTCCAAAGGTTTACACAGATAAGCTTACAGTTAATTACGCACTTCCATCTATGATTGCTGATATCATTATCGATGGTACACATGGAAATGATTATGTAACAGGTTACTACGGTGGAAACGTAAATGCGTTTATTAAGCTTTGCGCAGCAAAGAATATCCGTGCAACAGTTGTAAAGGACAAGATTACAGCTGACACACTTAAGAATGCTAAGATGCTTGTTGTATCAGCACCAGCTAAGAAGACAGGAACAGCTAATGCAGGTGACTACACAGTTAGCCATTTCGAAGATGAGTTTATTGATACTGTTAAGAACTACGTTGCAAATGGTGGTTCAGTTGCAGTTTGTGGTTTGGCTGATTACTCAGATACAACAGAGGGTCAGACAGCTACAGAGCAGAACAAGCTTCTTTCAGCAATCGGTGCTACAATCCGCATGGGTTCTGATGAGGTTTGTGATGACAAGAACAACGGTGGTCAGGTTTACAGAATGTATCCTACAAATGTAAATCTTGATTCTGAGCTTCTTGCAGGTTTTAGAGAGGGTCAGAAGTACAGCCAGTACTCAGGCTGCTCAGTTGATATTTCAAATGCAAAGGCTACTGATGCTGTAGATGCAGCAGAATGGCTTGTAAAGGGATATGACACAACATATTCTGTAGATTGCAAGGATGAGAACGGTAAGGCAGTTGAAGGCGTTCTTGAAAACGGAGTAAAGGGTAAGAAAAACGACAACGAAGGCAACGTTACATTCCTGGCTCGTCAGAAGACAAAGGCAGGTGGACAGATTATCGTAGCCGGTGGTGTATTCCTTTCAGACTTCGAAGTAAAGGCAGAGATGGACAACAACGATTCTCTTCCTTATGTAAACCACACAATCGTAAACAACATTTTAGATGGTTCACAGGTTGAGCTTCCAGTATCTACAATCGCTGAAGCAAGAGCCGGTGAGATGAATGATGTGTTTGCTGTAGAAGGATATGTAACATCTGGTACAGACAACGAAAACACAACATTCTTCGATACAATCTATCTTCAGGATGAGACAGCTGGTATTGATATCTTCCCATACGCAGCACCAGGTCTTGCAATTGGTACAAAGATGCGTATAGTAGGATATGTATCACAGTATCAGGGAGATAAGGAGTTAAAGATTATCTCATACAAGATTCTTAAGGATGCCCCATACATCTGGGCACCTAAGAAGGTTGATACAAAAACAGCAATGGATTACGACAAGCTTGGTGGTTCATTACTTGAAACAGAAGGTAAGGTTACAAGAGTAGCACTTGGTGCTGACGGTGCAATCGAAGAGTTCTGGCTCAAGGATGACACAGGCGTTGAAGCAGCTATCTTCATCGATGGTTACATCAAATCAGCAACAACAGGTAAGAATGAACTTGTTGATTTTGTAAAGGTTGGCGCTACAGTTTCTGCAGCAGGTGTTCTTTACAAGCATCCAGAAGGAGATTCTGATATTTCAGTACCAGTATTCAGAGTAAGAAACTGCGATGACATTAAGCTTGTTAAGGAATCAGAACCAGAAATTAAGCCACAGCCACAACCTGAACCAGATAAGAAACCAGAAATAGTTGAGAAGATTGAAAAGGTTGTAAAAGAAGTTATCGTACCTGTAGTTAAGCAGGTAGTTAAGGCAATTGCTGAGAATCCTGTTGTTAAGGAAATCTACAATGCAATTAAGGGCTTCTTTGGCAGAATCTTCAAATGGTAGTTTAGAAGGTAAGAAATGAAAAACGAACTGATTATTAAAATTATATCAGTCGTATTATTTGTAGGTTTAAGCATTGGCGTAATTATTTACGCTAATGCTGACAAGCCTACATACACTATTACAGAGGACTCTGGCGTTGAATTCGAAACCGCTAGAGTTCTTTCTGTTATAGAGGATAATACGACAGTTGATGAAGAAACAGAAAATGTAAAAAAAGGAGACACCGACCTTGAGGTAGAGCTATTGACAGGTCGCTACAAGGGTGATGTGTGCCACGTTACCAATTACTACAGCGCCCTTTACAATGTAGATGTGTCAAAGGGAGACAGGGTAAGCGTACGAATCGATACTACTGGAAAGCATGAGTATACAGTAAGCATCTATAATTACGATAGAGTGCCACTGATGATTGGACTTGTTATCGTATTTGCGATAGTTCTTATTGCGCTTGGTGGCAAGCAGGGCCTGAAGGCATTTTTAGGTCTTGTGTACACAGTGCTTGTGATTGTATTTGTACTTCTTCCTCTTACACTTAAGGGAGTAGCACCAATACCACTTACCATAGCAATCGTGTTTGTTACATCGGCAGTGTGTTATTTGCTTATCGGTGGTCTTCAGAAGAAGACTATTGCAGCAGCACTTGGTAGCTTGGCAGGAGTTCTTATTGCAGCATTACTTGGAGCCGCAGCCGCACAAATAGGCGGAGTTACTACATTCCAGATGGATGAGGCAGAGGCGCTATTGCTAGTTAAATCTAGTTATCCAATTCAGATCAGAGGATTGTTTATAAGTAGCATCCTTATAGCAGCTATCGGTGCAGTAATGGATATAGCCATGTCCATATCATCTGCAATAGGAGAAATACACGAGGCCAATTTAAAGCTTGGCTTCAAGGAGCTTTTTGGGGCAGGCATGAACATCGGTCGCGATGCAATGGGAACCATGGCAAACACACTTGTGCTTGCTTATGTTGGTGGAGCACTTAACATGATGGTGCTTATATATTCCTATGGTGTTTCATTCATCCAGTTAGTAAATACAGATTTTGTTGCTATTGAAATGATTAGGGCCATCGCAGGTTCCATCGGAATCATCGGCACAGTGCCTTGCGTTTCAGCAGTGGCAGCGTGGTTTTATTCGAAAAAGTAATTAAAATATCAATGATAAGGCAGTGGAGAAATCCACTGTCTTTTGTTTTATTATAAATTCACAATGTAAATAAAAATTGATTTGACATTATAGATAGGTTTGCGTAAACTAACAATGGTTAGCATACAACAACTTATTATAAGGAGAATCAAGATATGAAAAAATGGAAAAGAGCTATGGCAGTTGCAACAGCAACTACATTAGCGGTTTCATCAACTTCTATCCAATCTCTTGCTTACACAGAAGGGGTTGTTGAAGAAGGGGTAGTTCAGACAGATGCTGAAGTGGAAGCTACAAATGATGAAACAACAGAAACGGATGCTGAATTTGAAGTATCAAATCAGGCTGAATCTGAAGAGGACGAGAAGTCAAAAAAAGAATTAAAAGACGGATTGTATCGAGGTAGTGCCGAGGGATATAAGAGTACAGTTACTGTAGAAGTAAGAGTAACTGGTGGCAGGATAGAATCTATCACTGTTGTATCTCAGAACGAATCTGGTAGAGCCTGGGCTAAGGCTGTGGCTGTAATTGAAGCTATTATAAACAAACAGTCTACCGATGTGGATGCAGTTAGCAGTGCAACTTATTCAAGCAATGCTATTAAAGAAGCTACCAGAAATGCACTAGAAAGCGAGCCGATTAACGAGGAAGAACCAGAAGAAACAGTTAAGCTTTCTGGTCAGGGAACAAAGGATGATCCTTTTGTTATTTCAAATGAGAAGGAATTAATCTTCCTTAGAGATTCGGTTAATTCAGGAGAAAGCTATCAGGGAAAGTTCATTGAACAGAAAGGTGATATTGAACTTACAGAGGCTTGGACTCCAATCGGAACTGGAAAGGATAAGCCTTTCTCAGGTTCATACGATGGAAATAATTATAAAATCACAAATCTAGCTGTTACCAGCGATTCTGTTGCAACAGATGGAACCAGTTTCTATGCTGGACTTTTTGGTTTTGCAACAACCTATGCTGATTTCTCAGAAATAAAGCTGACGGGTGTAAATATAGACGTTACTAATAAATCAGGAATTGTTTATGCTGGTGCATTAGTTGGAAGTATGTACAACACAGTTACTGATGGAAGTCAGGTGTCTGTTGTGGATAACTGTAGTGCCAGTGGTGCTATTAATGTGCAAACTAATGCTAAATCTACTATGACTGGTGGATTGGTGGGAATGGCTAATCAGTATGCTGCCATTACTAATAATACGGTGGCTGTTTCAGTAAATGCCGACACAAATAATTCCATGGGATTTGTAGGTGGAATAGTTGGTATGGCCAGTACATACGGATATATTGGAAACAATGCTGTCCTTGGAAATGTGACAATTACATCAAATCATGCAAATGCCACAGCGGGTGGTCTTGTAGGTCAGGCTGCTACATGTCTTTTATTTAATAATTATTCAAAAGGAAATGTTAGTGGTACAAAAAGCGGAGGTTTAGTGGGCAATGTCCTTACTAACTCTTGGCTTGTGGCAGATTACTATAGTGTAGATAATGCCTGTGGAGCAAATCTTGGAAATATAGATAAGGATACAGTTTCAAAGAAGACTGTAGAGGATATGTCTACATCAGAATTTGCTGCATTAATGCATTCTAATCTTGCAAATGACACAACGTCAAAAATTGCTGAAAAGGTAAATGCAGCAGGAAAGATTGATTTTGAGTCTTATAAGGATAGAGTAGAAAATTACCATGATTGGACATTAGCAGGTTCTGATGTGGTGATTTCTGATGGCTTATGGGCAGAGGCATCAGAACAGGTGGATAATTCCATTTTCGAGGCAGGCGATGGTAGTCAGGAAAATCCATATATCATTGCTAGTGAAACTCAGCTTAGAGATTTTGCAAAATCATTTAGTGAAGATAATACATACAAGGGTAAATACATCGAATTGTCAAATGACATTGAGCTTGTTCAAGGAGATTGGACAGTAATAGGCGAAGGTGATTATGCTTTTAGCGGAAACTTTGATGGAAAAGGTCATACCGTAAGTGGCTTAAAGATTGGTTCTGCTGAAAATCATCACAAAGATAATGGTTCACTCTATTATGCATTCTTTAGTGCTCTTGATGGTGATTCATTTGTAAAGGATTTAAATCTTGACGTGAATATCTATGTTGAAGGCGATGGAAACCTTTATGTAGCTGGTCTTGCAGGATATGTAGCAGGTACAGTTGATTCTGTTACAGTAAATGGTAATATCTGGGGCCGAAGCGGTGTCACAAATGAAACTGCAAACCATTTTGGTGGTGGACTTGCTGGTTATCTTTATAGAGCAAATATTTTAAACTGCGTTAATAATGCAAATGTTTATGCACAGGCTACTGGTGGCATAGCTGAGGCAGGTGGTATCGGTGGTCTTAATAACCGTTCATTGATTGCAAACTGCGTAGGCAACGGAAAAATCTCTGGTACTGCAGATAGAAAAGCAGAAGGTATGGCTGCATTAGGTGGCATTATGGGCGTACACGCAGGAACAATGGTAAGCTGTGTGGCAAACGCTGATATAGATTCACTTGATTATTCTATGTACGTTGGTGAGCTTGCTGGCTGGGCAACAGGTATAGCAATCCTTTATGATAATTTCTACAACCGTGATGCTGCCCAGATTATTGAAGGCAAAAATGTTAATCCTGTAGAGGCTGTGGGCTGGCTTGTTGGTCCAGGAACTACAGAGGAAAATGAGGAATTCTCAGGTGGTGTTAACAGCGGCGCAATTGGTGTAATATCATCAGAGATAAATTCAGAAGAATTTGCAAAACGTTTAAACGATTTATTTAATGAGTATCCTGTAAAGATTAGTGATTTCACCTCAAAGGTAGCTCTTAAAAAATGGACTGCTGGTGAAAAGTCGGTTCTTCCAAATGGCGAGCCTACCTCATATACCTATAAAGAGCCTGTTATTGAAAAGGAAGAGGAAGAAGAAAAGGTAGTTTCAGGGGAATTCTTCGGAAGAAGCAAGGACAAGACTACAGTATTAAAGCTTTTCTATGATGAAGATAAAAAGCTTGTTGTAGAAGTTGTTAGCGGTGACGCAGATGAGAATTCAACTGCTTACAAGGAAGCGTACGCTTCAGCTATGACAAAGATGGAAAATAACGACCATACAGGTTATGGAAAGGTTGACCCTTCTATTTTTGAATCTGGAGATGGTACAAAGGAGAATCCATATATCATAGTATCTGAGCAGCAGCTTTTTGATTTCAATAAATCATTAAATGCAGATGAAGATTATGCAGGTGCTTATGTAGCATTAGGTTCTGATATCAAGTTTACAAAAGAATGGACATTGACTGGTGGCAATACACCATATCCATTCAGCGGTGTGTTTGATGGAAGAGGCTATACAATCTCTGGACTTAGAATTGGCTCTGAGGATAAGCCATCCGACTATAGATATGCTGGTTTATTCCAATATTTATTAGGGGCAATTGTTAAGGACCTTAAATTTACAGATGCAAAGATATATACAAAGACAAATGACGATAAGAGATATTATGCAGGTGTTCTTAGTGCAGCAGCAGAAGCTGAGGGAACAAATGGATATATCGATAGTGTTTACATTGATAATGCCTATGTAAATGTATCTACTAATTCAGGAGCCGCATATGTTGCAGGTCTCATTGGATACGATATGGATAACGTTATTGCCAACTGTAAGGTTGATGCTGATGTTGTGGCAAGCTCAAAAGCGGCATGGGATTATGCTGGCGTGTTAACTGGACTTACAGCTTGGAGTGGAATCATTAATAACAGAGTAAGTGGTTCTGTTACAGTAACAGCAAATCTCAATAAGGCTGCAGCTGGTGGTATCGCCGGTATGATGGCAGCTGCTACTTATAGCAACGCAGCGGATGTAACTATTTCATCAGAACGTTATACAAATGATCTTGGTCAGATTTCAGGTAGAAATACTGGTATTTCTTATGGATCAAGTGATTACTTCAATAAAGATGCAAGTATTGTTTGCGGTGGAGAGACAGTAGAAACAAAGGCTGTTGGAACAGTTGTTGAAGGAGCTGTTACTACAGAGTTTTATGGTATGCCAAAGGCAGATTTTAATAGTAATGCTTTATTAGAAAAGCTTAATGCTGCAGCTGAGAAGGATGCCTACCAGAATGTATTACTATTCTTGAAGGATAGTTGGGACCTGGATTTTGCAGGTAGAACTACAGTTAAACCTTGGACAATTACTGCTTCAAATAATAATGAGAAACAGGAAGAAAATAAACCAGGCTCTTCAAGCGGCTCTCAAGGTTCGGGAAGATCTAGCTCAGGAAGCTCTAATTAAGGAAATACTGGTAATTCTGGACCAGCTACTACTAACCCAACAGCTGTAAAACAGATTGTAGATGAAGTTGCTCCATTAGCTGTAAATAATACAGCCATTAGAAAATCTACAAATAGCAAACCTAAAAAGATTGCTAATACTGAAGATGTATCTTCGGAAAATGAAGTCAACGAAGATAGTACATCAGAAGAAAATGTGGAAGATTTAGAAAATGCAGAAGATAGTGATTTAAGCAGTGCTGATATTGTGGATACAATAGAAGATGAAGAGGTACCAGAATCTGCTGAAGAAATTTCAGGAGATACTACATCTTCATCAAATGCTATGCTAGTTATAGTATTATGTGTTATTGCTTTAGCTGCATTAGGATTTTTTGGTTTTCAGTTCTACAATACACGTAAAGGAAAATAAATAATTTTTGTGGAGCCTCCCTAGTGGGGCTCTAATTTTTACAATCAGGGTTAGACAATACTAACATGAAGTAGTATTATATAACCGAGATAAATAAATCTCGTAGTTTAATGAGTTCAAAGAAGGAGGACTATATGAAAAAAAGAAGTACATTCTCCTGGGTAATTCAATTTGCAGGGAGAAAACGAAGTTATTACATAGGCAGTGTGTTGCTTGCTACTTTAGGCGTAGCATTGTCTTTTATTCCTTATTTAATAATAGCCAGAATAGTAGGGGAGCTGATATCTGGAAATACGGATTTTAGCTACTATATGAATCTGGTTTTGATAATGGGATTGTGTTGGGTTTTAAGAGTAGTATTTCATTCCATTTCAACATCTTTATCTCATGTTGCCACTTTTAATGTATTAGGCGGGATAAGAACTCAGCTTTGTAAAAAGCTTTCTACCATTCCACTTGGTTCAGTTTTGGATGACAACAGTGGTGCCTACAAAAATATTATTGTAGAGCGCGTTGATTCTATGGAAACAACTTTGGCTCATATTGTGCCTGAGTTTACAGCAAATATCTTGTTGCCTATAGTCATGTTCATTTACATTCTTGTTTTGGACTGGCGCATGGGCTTAGCAAATCTTATTTCAGTTGCAATCGGTTTATGTTTTGTAGCTGGTATGATGACCCGAAGTCAGGGTGAATTCGAGGTAACTTTACAAAAAACTAAATATTTAAATGATACAGCCGTTGAATATATCAATGGTATAGAGGTAATCAAAGCCTTTGGCAAGACAGGAAGCTCATACGAGAAATTCGTCCTTGCCGCAAAAGAAGGTGCTGATTGTTTTATTAATTGGATGAGAAAGTGTATCTGGTTCCAGGCAGGATGCTTTGCCTTTACACCTGCTACATTCCTTGGAGTACTTCCAGTTGGTTTGCTTTTAGTGAAAAATGGTAGCATGACTCCAGAAGATTTCATCACATCAGTTATTCTTTCAGCAGGTCTCATGGGACCTTTGATGATTGCATTTTCATACATGGACGACATTATGAAAATGCAGGCTATCTTTGGAGAGGTTACAGAGATTATTGAAAGAGAAGATATGGTAAGACCTGAGACTCTCACAAGGCAGCCGGTGGGCTCTGATATCACTCTCAGAAATGTGCATTTTTCTTACA
>JAEEGI010005540.1_pt1 | contig 29050 bp, 13 predicted proteins | sample 8958751 | NCBI WGS metagenome assembly JAEEGI01 (sample SAMN16246545, study PRJNA631951) | gut metagenome | biome: gut microbiome; feature: rumen; material: KS-attached | host: Bos | place: Iran: Karaj | collected 2018-10 | reverse complement strand
ATATTATTTGTGACTCTTTCAATTGTTCACTATTAATAGAAATCATTAATTTTTTGAGCTCTGTTTGATTTTGAAAAATCATAATTTTAATTAAATAATTTCAAATCATTTGAAAACAAATAAAAAGAATTTAATCTTTATATTTTATTAATTATTTTTAAATAATCTTATTCAAAAAAGAATATTTTAATATTATCTTAAAATTATTAAAATAAAATTCTTTTTCAAAAGAACTCTTTTTCATATTTAATACTTTTCAGAATTTGAACATTTATAAAATAAAGTTTGGAGTTTAATTTAAATAAAACAAAAAGTTTGTTCTTTATAATTTTAAAAGTAATAAAAAATTTACCATAGAGCAATTTCAGAAACTAAATTAGCTCCAAAAAAAATTAAAGTTAAATCTATTAATAATATATTTTTATTTAATTTTCAAATAAATGAAATTAAATAAAAATCCTTTTTCATTTAATCCAAACAAAACTTCTTTTTTAGGTTTATTTAAAAGAGTAATTAATAAAAATCACAATGAAATAAAAAGGAATACAAAAAAATTAGTTTTAAGTTCAAATAATTACACTGAATATATTAATACTTATAATAAAATTTATAAAATTAATTCTTTTCATTCTCCTTCAAATAAAACTGATTCCAATAATTTATCACCAACTTATTTAAGATTTAACTCTGATAATAATATTAAAATAAATAAAACTAAATCAAAAGGTTCAAAAAAAATTAATCTTAGTTACAAAGATAGAAATTTAAATATTAGAAATTTAAAAACTCAACATTCAAATATTAGAATAATATCAGATTCTGTTTTACTTGAAGATAATAATTATTATAAATTAAAATATGATGAAAAGAAGATTTTTACAAGATTAAATAATCAATTAATAAAGAAATATGATATGTATATTATTGATAAAATCAATTATTTTAAAGAAAATGAAAATTTGAATTTAACATATAAGTTACATAAATCATATGAAAATGAAGAAAATTTATTTGATTTAAATTTAAAATCAATAAAATTTTCATTTTATAATTTAACAGATAAAAATAAAAAACCAATAAAATTTTATCTTCCTTTTACATATCTTCCTTTATTTTATTATAAAGATTTTTCAATGTTTAGATATATTTTATTAAGTTTAATTCAATTTGATGAAGAAGAAGAAAAGATTATAATAAATGAAAAAGGATTAAAATCATTTTTGAAAACTTCTTATTTATTTAAGAAAAAAAGTAATTTAAAAAATCCTTCTTTTTCTATTAATAATAATGATAATATAAATAATAATAATGATAATATAAATAATGAATTATTTATGGATTTAACAGGAGATATTTATTATTTTATTTGGAATACACCAAAATATACTTTTAAAGTACAAATATTACTTCCTTTAATTGAAATTAAATTTTTTAATATTAATGTTATAACTTCTTTATTTATTCATAGAGATTTAATATTATATTTATTAATGAATAATTTTTTAGATTGGGATTTTTATATGGTAAATTATCTTATAACTTATAAAAAATTTAGGATTTTTTATGAAAAAAATCAATCTAAATTAAATGAAAATAGAAATAAAAAAATAAATCAATATATAATTTTACCTAAAATTGTTAATTATATTGATAAATTAAATATACAAAAATCTTTTTTATTTTTTCATACAAATGAAGAAAAGATAAATAGTATAAATATTATATATACTTTTAAATTAGAAGTACAAAAATACCAAAAAAAGTTTTTCTTTCCATTTACTTTTTATCAATCAAAAATAATATCAATAATATCAAACTGTCAAAATTTAAATTCTTTCTTTTTAAAGTTATTAAAAGCTGATAATAGTTTACAAACAGTAACTTTAGATTATTCTTTTTTTGCTTTTTTTAACGAGAAAGATTTTAAAAAATATTTTCCAAAAGAAGAAATATTAAATGAAGATTATTCTTTAAACTATATTTCAACTTCAAAAGGAAAAATAAAATCTTCAAAATCTATTGCTGTAAAGGAATTATTTATAAAAACAGATAGAACATCAAATTTACAAAAAAACAATTTAACAATAACAAATCCAATTTTTGAAACAAAACAAATAGTAAATGATGAAATTGAATGTAATAATGATAATATTATATATTTTCAAATAAAAATTCAAAACTTTTTACAATTATTTAATTTTCCTAAAGAAGAAATTCCTTCTTTTTTATTCAATAATTATTCTTCAATGATTGATGCTAAAACTTATGACAACGAAGATATTAATTTAAATGCTTCAAAAATAAGAAAACCTTCACAAAGAAAAAAAATAAATATTGATAGTGAAAAAATTTCTTTAAAGTATCCTATAGTCAGAATAAATTCTGGAACTAATTTAAGATTACATTCTCCTAGAAAAAAAAATATTTTAAGTCCAAAAAGAAAAATGGAAAAATTAAAAATGAGAAGAATGAATACTACCAAAAATTATAAATTATAAACTTTATTTTTTTTAATTAACTATTCAATAGTTTATTCAGTATTATTTATTTTTACTTAAATTAAAAGGTAAATTATTTTAAAAATGAAAAAAACTAATATTCTTTACGATGAAATTTAATAATTATATTGATTAATATGAATAAGTATAATGTTTTATATTAATTATTTAATTTATTTTATTATATATAAATTAATATATATTATAATAAAAATATTAATTCTACATTTATGAACTCTCTTTTTAATAGAAAATATAATGAAAAATCTTTTAATGATAAAGAATTTAAACCAATAAAATTAAATTTACATCCAAATAACAAAAAGAAGGTAACTAGAATAATAAAAAGACAAAATGAGAACAAATATATTTTAAATCAAAATACTTTTATTTCTAACAGATTACCTATAACATTAAATACAAGAAATTTAAATAAAGTTCATTCTCTTCAAACTTCTTATGAACCAAATTCTTTTAATAACAGTCAAAATTCATTAATAAACATTCAAGTAAAAAATTTTTCATTAAATAAAAAAGTTTCAGGTATTCAAAAGAATCAAAAGAAATTATTAAAAAACAGAAAATGTTTATTTTTAAATACAAACATTAATAATTTTCTTTTAGATAAAGAAAATATAAATAAACAAAAAATTAATTCTGAAATATTTAAAATAGATATGTTTTTAAATAATTTTACATATTCTCAATTTCCCAAATTATCAGATAGAGGAAATTCAAATGATATAACAAATAGAAGAACTCAAGAAAGTTTAAATATGAAAAATTCAAGTAATAATATTATAAAATCAAAATTGGTTATAAAGGCAAAACCTTCTAAAGTTAATAATGATATAAATCAAAAAACAAAATTACTTTCTTCTTTTGATTTTATATTAAATGATAGTAAAGGTACTATTGATGAAAGTAAAAGATGTATTACTGAAGAAAATAATATTTTTCCTCAGAAAAATGTAAATATAAAAAAAGATAAATTTTGTATTTTTGGAGTCAATAAATTATTAAATAAAAATAAGTTTAAAGCTAATAAAAATAGTGAAACGAATGATATTTATGATGTTTTAAATGATTTTACTAACTATATGTTAGATTTTAAAACTGTAAATAAAGAAAGACAAGAAAGAAAAAATATGAAAACACTTGTTAAAAAATTAAATATGAATAAAATAAATATTAAAGAAAAAAATATCTTTTCAACAAAGAAGAATTTAGTATATGAAGATTATATTTCACAATTTATTGAAAATTTTGAATAGTTTAAAAAATAAAAAACATTATTATATTTATTATAAAAAAATAATTTTTTTTACATTAAAAAAGATAAGAAGTAATTATATTATTTTAATAATAACTTTTCCTTCCAAATTTCTTTATATTTTCATAATTATTAGGAAGTGAACTAACTAAAGTTTTGTAATTAACTTCAGTAGGTTTCGTAGAATAAATATCATAATCTTTGGGAATATTATTACTAGTTAAAATATCTTTCATATTATTATTTAATTGAAAAACTTTTATATGTGGCTTTTCATTAATATAATCATTATCATTATCATTATTTTGAGAATTAAAATGAGATTTATTATATTTTTTTAATATATCCATTCTATTATTTTTACTTTTATTATTATTATCTGGAATATCCTTTTTATTTTTATTTTCTTCAAAAGATAAATTTCCCTTGTTTTTAAATTGCTTTTTTGAATATCTAATTTCTTCTTTTTCTCCTTTACCAGAAAAAATATTATTAATATTATCATCTTTTAATCTTGTTTTAACCATCTTTATACTTTTAGTTTGTGGTCTATGATTTTTTTCTTCATATTCAGTTTGTAAAAATTTCTTTTGAGGTCTATTAGGAATATATAATGAATCATCTTTAAAATTTGAATTTATACAATCTTTAACTTCAATAACTCTTTTTTTAGGTTTATTTTCTACTTGAAAATTAAAATTATTAGTATTATATAATTGAGTTTCTATTCTTGGTTTTATTTGATATTTAGAGCCCTAAATAATTAAATTTTATTTTTACATATTGTTGTGATGTTTGAAGTATTGGATTTGCATTTATTCCTGAACGATCTCTTATTTCTTTTGCTTCTTGTTTTGTTCTTAAATAAGAATCTCTCATTATTTTATTTTGTTCTTCTCGTTTTTGAGATTTTGACATTTTAATTATTTTTTAATTTTTGAAAAATTATATTTAAATATTAATTCTTTTATATTAATTAATTAATAAAAGTTCTTTTTAATATTATAATTATGTTGAATTATGGTAAAATAAAATTTTTTAAAATAAATAATTCAACATTCATATAATAAGTTATTATTAGTATTATTATTATGTTCTTGAGTGATACTTTTGTTAAATTTAGTAAAATATTCATAATATTTTTCATAATAATTAAAATCAACAAAAAGTGAAAAATTAAGAAGGAAAAATAATTCTTCTTCTAATTGATTAACAATTTCAATACTTTCATCTCCAATTTTACTAAATATAATATTATTAACATTAATATCTTCATTGTATTTAACACTTAGTAAACAAGCAGATAAAATTAATCTATGAATATTATTAAAACATAAAATATATTTTTGAATTTCACACATTTTATCAATATATATAATTGCAAGAATCAATGATGATATATTCATTTGACTATATTTCATTATTCTTTTAATATAATTTTCAATGGAAATATTTGGTATATAATAATGAAAAAATATATCTGATTTTACATAGATTTGTCTATTACTCTGAAAATTTTCAATTATTAAATCTTCAAGATTTGATGCTATATTACTTATTATTTTATTTATTGTATCTATTGATGTAATTGAATTGTCTAAATCTGTACTTGGTGATGTATCTTTTGAATTAATTGAAATTTTTGTTGTGTTAAAACTAGATGATTGATTCATTTTTTTTTTTTTTCTTTTTTAAAAAAAATAAATTCTTTCAGTTAATTAATGGGGGAAATAGTTAATTCTGGTAATTTTTAAAAAAATAAATAATTAAAAAAATTAAATTTTACCTAAATAAATAATATTTTTATAACTACTTAGTTAATAAAAAATATAATATTAAATCATTATAAAATTTAAAATCTATTTCACTAAAAAAAATTAAAAAGTTAAATATTTAATTTCTTTTCAAAGTCAATTAAATGAAAAGAAATTCATTTCTATAATTTATATTTACATAATTAATAAATAACTAAAATTCATTTCCATTTATCCATAATTTTCTTTAATTCAATGAAATTGATTCTTTCGATTTCATTTATTTCTAACATTTTCATTAATAAATTACTAAAATTAATACTATATCTATTACAAAGAGAATTTTCAATAAAGTTTTTTAAACTATTTCTATCTGAATATTTCCTAATTTCATATAAATTTCCAAAATGTAAAGTTGCAGAATATAATAAACATAAACCTAAAGAATAAACATCACTTTTAAATATATTATGTTTAATATCAGTTTGATTATTTTTTAAACCATTATATAATAAAGGACTCATATATAATTGAGTACCTCTTAAAGTATTTTGACTATTTTTATATATTATTTTTTTAGCTTCTCCAAAATCTGCAATTTTATAAATATTATTATCAAAAATTAAAACATTTTGTGGTTTAATATCTCTATGACTTATTTTATTACTTTCTAAAAAGCTTAATGCATTAGATAATTGTTTTATTATATTTATAAGTTCATTTTCTGAATAATAATTTACTAAACTTTCTCTTTGTTTAATTTCTTTTTCCCAATCATTTTTACCAACTTCCATTAAAATATATATTGCAAATGTTGTTTTATCTAATTGTTTATTATAAATTCCTAATAATTTAACAATATTTTCATGTTTAAGATAATGAGATAAATAATATTCTTTTATTATACTATGATAATCTACTTCATCAGAAATTAATATTTTTTTCATAGAAAATAAATTATCTTTTTTATCTTTAACTAAATAAATTTTACCAAAAGTTCCTTGTCCTATTTGACTTAATATTTTATAATCATCAAAATTAAATTCATTTAATTCTTGACTATTATTTTTTGAATATGAAAATATTTGTTTATTTGAATAATTTGATATTGAAAAATGAGGTTTTAATTTTAATTTATCTGCTGAGTTTATTAAATATTCTAATAATTTTGTATCTCTTTTTAAAATATTATTTGGATTTGATTTATTTATATTTCCTTTTACCTTTATATCAAACTTAACATTATTTATATTGTTTATTTGATTATTTGTTTGTTTTACTTGAAAATAATTTTTATCATTCATTTCTTTTTTTATTTCATTATAAAACTTCATTGATATTTTTTTTTCTTGAGATTGATATTTTCCATTTTTTTTAATTGATATTATTGGATTATATTCATTATTTTTTTTTTCAAAATAGTCTTTTGTATAACTTGAATTCCTACTTAATTGAGTAGATTTAAAATAAGAAATATTTTTGATTGGTGTGAAATTATTAAATTTTAATGAATTATTATTTTCTTTAAAATCACTTTTTGATTCAGTTCTTTGATATAATATTTTTTTTTGAGAATCTGAAAATTCTTTATTTCTTTTCAGGGGATATTGAAATTTATTATTATTATTTTTTTTAGAGAAAGAATCATCTTCATTAACATTATTATTTTTTTTATGAATATTTTTTACCGAACTATATTTTAAATTAAGAGGATTAATTAAATTAATAGATAAATCCCTTTTATTAATTTTATCTCTACTTGAACTAAATAATTTTTTATGTAATTCAAAAAGAGTACTTTTTTCTTTATTATATATAGTCTTTAAATTTTTTACTTCTTTTGTATTTGATCCACTTGAATTATCTGTTTCTCCATTATATTCAATACTATTTCCTAAATTATTTAATTTTTTAATATTTTGATTTCTATCATTTTTATATTCTTTCTCAATTGTATTAATTATTATAATTATATTTTTTGATTGAAATTTATTTTCACATTTTGGACAAATCCAATTAAAATTATTTAAGTTATTTATTGTTTTACATTTTGAACAAATTAAAATATCTTTTCCATATAATTTCCCAAGATATAAAAAGCCATTACATTCATTTAATTTATGATAAAAATCATAATTTTGAATTTCTTCATTTTTTAAACAATTACATTTCATTTCTTTTGGTTTGACAATTTCTTTTTTTAAAAAAGCATTTTTTATAGAAATATCAATTATTTTATTTCCTAAAGGATTATAAGGCTTAGCAAAAGATTTAAATTCATTTTTACAAAAAATACATTTCCAAATAACTTCAAGAGGATTAATTTTAAATTTACATTTTTTACAAAATAAATATTGATTTTTTAAATAGAATTTATCTCCACATTTTATACATGACATTTGCTCATTTATTATAGCATTACAATGATACTTTTCCCAAGTTGCAGGAGGTAATATTTTTTCTAATAAATTGATACTTAAAGAATAAAATTCTTTTTTACATGCTGGACAATACATTAATATTGAATTTTCATAATAACATTTTTTACATCCTATACATATTACATATAAAAGTTTATTTTTATTTTTTTCATCTGTTACTGTTAAAAACTTTGATTTACAAATATGAAAAGCTGTTTGATTTGAAAAACAATGAGTTCTAAAATTCACTAATAGTAAATTTTCTTTTGATTTTTTATTCATATTATATTTTCTTAAAGTATTTTGACAAAGATTTAACATTTTTTTATATATTTCTGTATAAAAGCAATTTTCACATTTTGATATTAAATTTTGAAATTCTTTATTATTTTCTACTGTTGATTCTCCGTATTTATTTTTTAAGATTAAAATTATTTTCTCATAAAAATTATCTAAAAATTCACTTTCTTTTTTAAGTAAAATATTTTCACAAAAATCAATAAATTCATTTTTATAAATATCATATAAATTTGAGAATTTAAAATTATTATTATTTCCTCTATTTATTTCTTGAGAAATATTTCTTTTTTTTTGTTCAATCATTTTAATGGACATTAAATAAAAAGATAAAAGTTTATTATTTAAGAAAGAATTATTAGAAAAATTATATATTAAATATTAAAAAATTAATTAATAATAATTTGTATAAATAAAAAATTAAATTATCCTATTCCTGGAATTTCTCTTTTACAATAAGGACATTCATTTTTAAATTTTAACCATTGCTCTAAGCATTCAGTATGAAAAATATGATCACAAGGAGTAATCATAAAAGGTTTTTTTTTAAAGGGAACTTTAATATATTCAACAAAATTTTTGAATTTTTCAGAAACAAAAAATAAAGAGTTTTTATCTTTATTATTTTCAAAATATTTCTCATTTTTAATTTCTTCTATTTTAAGTTTATCTAAGCAAATTATACAATCAGGATTTTCAGAAATATGTTCGTTAATTGTAATATCATCAAAATAATAATTATAATATGCACATCTTATTTTTTCAGGGACTAAAAATCTAGGACCATATTCTTTTTGTAATAATAATATTATAATTTCAATTATTACAGTAGATGAGACTAAGAAGCTTTTTAAATATGAACTTTGTAAACCGAAAATATTATAAGGATATGCTTTTAAATATATTATAAAAAATAATTTAGGAATAGAAGATGAAATAATATATCCTATACTCATTGGAGGTCTTATTCCAACTCTAATTGAATGTAAAATTTGGAAAAAATATGTGAAAAAAAATAAAGAATAACAACATAAGAAATTCATTATAAATATTCTACATAAAACTAAACATAAAAATATAAATACATAAAATACACCTCCAAAAATCATTAATTTAGTTCTATAATATAACCTATCATTATAGTCTAAGTAATTAACTTTAAAACAAATAAATAAAGTTTTTACTTCAACTACTGCTAAATCTAAGAAATATATTATTGAAATAATACCAAAATAAAAACAAATTGTATCATCTTTTTCAATATTACATTTATAAAAATGACCAGTTGATATTAATGCTTTTATAATAATTGACATTATTATTGTTATTAAATCATATCCTGCACATTTTTCATTAAATCTAATTAATTCTTTTAAATTATGCATTAAATAATACAATTGAATTAAATTTATTATTATCACCATAAATGTATAATTTCTTGCATTTATTATATCATTTTCTATGTTATATCCTTCTAAATAAAATTCCATTTGAAAATTCTTTTTTTTATATATTTTTAATTCTATTTTTGTATAATCAAATATTAAATGTGATTTAAATCCTTTTGAAAAAGAATTTTTTATTGGAAAAAATGTGATTTCAAATGTTAAATTATTTAATTTATGCTTTTTACAATAAGTTAATATTTCACATGATGCATAATCTATTGTTGTATTTTTATTTATTATAGATAATATTTTTAAATTTTTATTTTTTTTAGGATAAATATTATCTATAAATGTTAAATTTTGAGCAAAATTATCTGGAAAATTTAAAGTAAAATTTCCTTTTATATAATAATCATCATATGCTCCATCCTTTAATTCAAAAAAAATATCTATACTTGATTTTGAAAAATTATTATATTTTTTATATCTTATTGGAGTTTTAAAATTTAATTCAAGTTTTCCTTCATTATTCCCAAATAAATCTCTTAAAAAAATTAAATTTTTCCATTTTCCTCGAAATTTCATTTCAACTAAATTTTCTATAAAATGAAATACTTTTTTATTTTCTAAAACATAAGTAATATTTATTTCTTCTGTTGTATTATTTTCAAAAAATAAATTATTATTTTGTAATATTCTTAAATTGTTTTCATTAAATGAATCATTGAATAAAAAATGTATAATATATAATTTAAATAAGATATATATTAAGAATATATAAATATTATAAATCATCAATTTAAATACTTTTTTAATATTTATTTTTCGAAATTTATCATCATTACTTTTTATTATTTGATTTATTATAATCTCCATATTTGACATTTTTAAATACTGTTCTATTAACAATATATTTAATTAATAAATTTTCATTTCGATAAAATTTTGATAATAAAAACAGTTATAAGATATATTAATTTTTTAAAATAGAAAAATTATTTATATTTTTTTAAAATAATTAAAATCAAATCAAAACATTTTTCAATATAATAAAAAATATTCTATATAAATGCAAAATAAATATCCTTTATTCTATAATTAATAACTTTTTCTTAATAATATTCAAAATTTCCATTAGATAAACTAAAAAATAAATTGATAAAAGAATAATTTTTAGTTTTTTGATTTAAGATAAGTCTCCATTCTTTTGGAAATTTTATAATTTTTTTTATCCTTTTTATTTAGAAAATTTCTTTATATAATTATATTTAATATTTTTTAAATTTTAATTGTTTTGAAATTGTTTCTTTTTTTTTAATTTCAAAATTATATTTTTTATCTTTAATTTACAAACAATCAATCCAAATAAAAGAAAAAGTAAAAAAATTAACTTAAAAAAAAATTAAAAACGACTATAACAAAAAAAAAAAAACTTAAATAAAAAAAATGAGTCTTAGAAAAACAAACCTCACATTCCTTCTCTTATTATTTGTAATAACAAAAAGTAATGTGACAGTTACTGAGGATGGATACGCTCAAAACACTGAAGGTGGAGGAGCACAACTTCAAATAGGATTGAACGCTAATGGAATATACAATTACTGGTATTCAAAAGACCAAGACATGTACAAAGGTCGTTCACTTGGAGATACATTAACATGTTCAGAAGCAACATGTCCAAAACCAAATGAATGTATTGACAATTATAATTTTTGCATGTGCGATAAAACAAGAGCTAATTATCCTTTCATTGGAGAAGATAATAAATTTTGTACTTATAAGAGAAAAAGACAACTTGTTGCATTTTTATGGGAATTATTTACTAATGTTGGAGTTGGACATTATTATATTCATCATATTGCAAGAGGTGTTTTTAAAAGTTTAATGACTGCTACTCCTATTGTTATTTTTGTTCTTGGAAAATTGAGATTGTTAAAAACTTGGTTTAATGAAGGTACTACTGGAATTTGTATGGCTTCTATTATGTGTGCTTGTGGATTAGGATCTTTTATTTGGTGGCTTGTTGATGCTATTATGTTTGGAACTAATAAATATAGAGATTTTAACGGAGTTCCTCTTCAACATTGGTAATTAATATTTTTAATTCGGTTTTACTCTTCAATATCTTTTTTTTTAATGGCTTTTGTTATTTAAATTTTTTATTGATGAATTAAATTTTTTAATTTTTTTTTTTTATTTAATGTTATTAATTTATTTTTAATTATTTTATTGGTCTTCTTCAACTGCTTTATCCATTAAATCTAATAAATCATCTTCATCATTTTGATTATCATCTTTATTATCACTAATTAATCCAGAAAATGCATCATTAATTTTTTTATGAATATTTTCTTCTCTATTAATTTCAATATAGTCATCATTTTCATTATTATTATTATTTGATTTATTTGAGGGAAATAAATCTATTTTAAAAGTTCCTTTTTCATTTATATTTGAAACAGATAATAAATCTGCTAATTCATTAAATTCTTTTTTTGTACTTTCTGATAAAATTTTTTGATAATTTTGAGGTAATTTATTTTTAGGTTGAACACCAAATAATTCTGATTCTTTAATATTTAATTCTTTTGCCCTATTAACTTCATATAAACCACTTTCATATACATTTTCTTTTTTTTCTTCAATTTTTTTTACTAATTTTTCTTCTTTAATTACTTTTTCTTTCTCTTTCTCATCATTTTTAATATCTTTTGTTTCAGGAGTATCATTAGTTTCATAATTATTTTTATTAATTGTATTTGATTCATCTCTTGGAATAATTCTAGGTTTTTTATCAGAAAACATATTTAATCCTAAATCAGTATCAAAATTTTTATTTCTGTCAGTAGTTTTATTTTTTTTATAAAATCGAGTTAATTTTAATTCAAAATACGCATTATTAATTACATTTCCATTTAAATCATAAATTTTAATTTCTCCTGGTTTTTCTACTAAAGGAGGAGCAATTTCATTCATTGGTAAATATAAAATATTTTTTTGACTTTGTAATTTATCTGAAATAAAAATAGAAACTTTAACATTTTTTCCTTGTAAAAATCTCATTAAAGTAGATTTTAAAACAATATAATCATATATTGATAATTTTCCATAAATATTTTTAAAATCATTAATAACTTTATTTAAAATATTTAGATTTTCTTTATTTTGAGAGGCATTTTCCTTAATTATAATTTCTTTAATACTTTCTAAATGATTCAATGTAATTTGATAAATTTCTTCTGGATATCTACTTCTAATTAATTCTAATTTAAATGTCATTAACATTAATTCAAATAATTTAGACATTGAAGTTGTATTTAATCTCATTATACTTGAATGAGCTAATTTTTCGAAAAATTTTCTTACTTGTTGATGAGTATGTATTTTGTCATGTTTTGACATTTCTGCTAAGAACTTTTCATTAAATAAAGTTGCTACTACATCATGAATTACTTGACTACTTTTATTTCCTGCTATTTTTTGAGCTTTTAAACGAGAACATAATATATATAACATTTCTCCTCCTAAATTGTATATTAATATTGGCATTGCCATTAAGTAACTTTCTGACATATTTTAAATTATTTTTTTATTTTGTTCAAAATATAAGATTAAAAATCAAATATTTTGCTTTAAAAAATTAATATATTTACTTTTTAATATATTTAATATTATAAATTCCAATTTAATTACATTTAAAAATATACACATGAAAACAATATATTATTTTTGATTTTTTTTAACTTCCATAACTATCTTGTTCATAATCTTTTGAAAATTTTTTATAATTAGAATTTTTACTACAATCAACTAAATGACTAGGAGTATATTCTAATTCTAATTTTTGTGTTTTAATACATTCTTGAATTTTTCCTAAACAAAGTCCAAATCCATTAATAAAAATACTTTTTGCATTTTCATTAACAATTCCTAAATTTTTTTTATCAACTTCTATTTTTTCTTGTTCAGAAATTAAATTAGTATTAATATTAGTAATAGTTTTTTTTCTTACAAAATTTTTATTTCTTCCACCAGAACCAATTAAATGAAAAGAACTTAATTGTCTATTATTATTTTCTTTATGTTTAATATTTAATTTTCTTTTATATTTTTTACCTTCAAGAGAATAATTTTTATTTAAAGGAAGTTGTATCATTCCAAAATTTGAAGTAAATTCATCATACATATTTTTTATTCTTAAAAAATGAAGTGCAATTTCCCATTTTGATAATTCTTCTTTTGTATTAAATCCAATTATAAAAGTTCTATCATCTTTTTCAATATCTTTTTTAAACCAAGATGATACTTTAATTTCTAAATAATATTTTTTACTACCAAATGAACTTTCTTTATCTAATATTGAAATTTGATATATGTTTTTTAAAAAAAAAGATGCTAATGGCTCATTATTATCATAGTAATTTTGTTGATAATAATAATAGCAAAATTTATTATTTGTTAATACTGCAAATCTAATTTCTTCTTTTCCTCCATGTTCATCCTTTTTTACTATTTCTGCACTCATTAACATTGGCATATATAATTTCTTTAGTGTTGGATATGAAGAAGTAATTTTTAAATCTACTATTTTTAATTTTTCAATTATATCTTTTGTGATTAAAATTTTTTGATTACTTAAATTTATATTCAATGAATCATCATCTATATTATAATGTTTATTATCTTCTAAATGATTCATTATTGTTTTTTCTGATGTTTCTAAATGATTTTTTAATATTTCTTGTTCTAATTCTTTTGGCATATATGAAAATTTTGAAAATTCCATTTTTCTTGCAATTTTACTGTGAATATCAGTTTTTTGTTCAACTAACATTCTCTGATATAAAACTTCTCTTAATAAAGGAATAGTGAACATTGCAACTAAATGTTTAGGTTTAATATCATATAATATTTCAATTAAACCTAAACATTCAAAATTTTTTAACATGTCTAATAAATCATCAAAAGTTATTGAAGGAAAAGAAATTATATCACTTAAAATATCAATATCAAAAATATTACCAATTGCAGCAGCATGCTTTAATATTATTATTTCAATACATTTAAGAGAATCAATTATATTTCCTAATAATTTTTCCATTATCATTGGAATTTCCATTTTTGAATAATCTTTAAAAATTATCATTCTTTTAAATTCATCTGATAATAATAATGATGCTTTATTTTTTAAAATTAATAATCCTTGATTTAGTAAACTTTGACATATTTCAATAATAAAAAGAGGATTTCCTTTAAAACTTAAAGGTAATATTGCCTCAATAACATCATTTGGAACATCATCAATATGAATATCTTCATATAATTCATTTGGTTTTAAAGGATCTTCTTCACTTGCTTCTCTTAATTCTTCTTTTGGTATTGTTGTTATATTTGCTTTTATTAAATTACTTATATAATTATAATTTAAAAATGGTTTCATTTTTATTATTGTTCCACTTAATGTGAAGGCTTCTTCTAATGTTGAATTTATTTTAACTTTTTTTTCTTTTTCTGAATCTCTTAAACCGCAAATTAAACTTTGGAATGTACATATCATAAATATTTTCTTATTTATTTCTGATTGAATTGAAAATAAATATTGCCTTATAAATTCTACACTAATACTATCTAAATCTTGACTATCTTCTATTATAAATATTAATGGTTTATCTTTTAAAATATGTTTTTGATATTTGAAAACTAAATTTAAGAAAAATTTAGATATTTGAGTTTTATTACTTTCATAATTTCTAACAAAGAAAAAAGGATCTCCTGGTTTTTCTAAATCTTTAATTTCATTATAAACATCTTTTGGTTTTGATTTAATAATAGAATAATGAGACGATAAATCATAATCTAAAATTTCTTCAATATAATGAATATTTTTAAAATTATCAGTAGAATAAACTAAATTAAATATTAAATCTCCTTCAATAAAAAAACCTTTTCCAATTTGATATTTTTTTCTTTCAGGATTATTAACATTTAACAAAGCTTGAAACATTTTTTTAAAAGAAGTTTGAAATCCATTCATATTCATATTATGAGTAATAGGACTTTGATTAGAAATAAAAATAATTTTATCTAAATTACCTAAAAAAGAATTATCACATTTTCTAATAATAGATTGTATTTCAGTTCTAACTAATAAACTTTTACCACTTCCAATAATTCCAGTTATTAATATTGCTTGACTTTGACCAGTATTTAATAATAAATTATATTTTTCTTGAATGATTTTTTTTTCTTCATCCATTCCAATTCCTTTAAAATCATTATCTAATTCAATTAAAGGATCATTATTTCCAACTTTATTATTTCTCCTAGTTTTAATTAATTGATTCATAATTTCCATACTCATTTTTTTATTATTATTCTCATCAATAGGAGAAAAATGATCGAAAGAAATAGAAAATCCTTTTAAACCTCTATTAATTCTAAATTCACAGAATATTTTATTTTGAATTAAATTTTTAGTTTTCTCACAAAGAAAAAGGCTTTTTTTTCCATGTTGTCCAACAAATTCAGGATTATGAATATCAAGTTCATAAATTTTAATAGCAGTTTGCATGAATCTAGCACTTAAATTAACAACTTCTCCAAGAAGTGAATATTCTCTTCTTCCTCCTAATCCACCACAAACACCAGTAAAACAAGAACCAGTAGTAATACCAATCATAGCTCTAACATTAAATTTATTATTTAATTCTGTTAATACTAAATTTCCTGATAATACAGCTCTCACTGGATCATCACTACTTGAAAAAGGAGGAAGTCCCCAACAACATAACATTACAGAACCTTTATCATCCATTAAAAATTTATTTAATGATCCTCTTGTTCTATATACACATCTTTGTACTGTTGATATTACATTTTGAATTTTTTCTCTTCCTTCTTTTGTTTCTGTATCCTTTAAATCTAAAGATAATTTTATAAACATTATTGTTAATAATCTTATTTCTTTACACCATGATTCCATTTCTATATCTAAATAATTTATTATTGCTGCTGGGACAAATGTTCTTAATATATTTATACTTTCACCTAATTTTTCTTGACTAAATTTTGTTCTCATTAAAAAAGCATCAGCACGAACTTGTAATTTAATATTTTTAATTTCTGGAGTAGGAATATATAAATAATAATTCATATCATCAGTATCAAAATGTTCAGAATCTTTTTCACAAAGAGTAAATTTATAATATTTATGTAATTGATTATATACTTTTTCACTAATAATTATTTGACCTCCTTTAGTAGCATGACATTCACTAGAACAAGCTTGTTTCATAGCAGAACCAACAATTAAATATTCACTTCTATTAAAAGTTCCTCCAACAAAAAAAATTTTACATTCTCCAACTCCAATTCCTACTTTAACACTTAAAGGATTTCCACTTCCCATATCTAATTGATTTAATTTTGATTGTATTGTTAAAGCACATTGAAATGCTCTTCTACATGATTCTTCTAAATCATTTTTTTCTGTTGAAGGCCAAATAACTAAAAGTGCATCTCCTGCAAATTTAAATATGTCACCTCCATTTTTACCTATTATATTTATTAGAAGTTCCATATATCTATTTAAACAAAATGCTAAAAATTCTGGTCCTGTTCTTCCTTTTTTTGAAAATTTTTCTGAAAGTTTTGTAAAACCAGATATATCAGCAAAGAGAGATACTGTATTTAATGGTATTTCTAAAGGATAACATGGCTTTTGAGATATTGTACCATCTAATACATATTTTATCACTTGAGCTGGGAGATAACCTAAGAGACTTCTTTGACCTACTTTCATTTTAATTTTTTTTTTTAAATTTAAGAATAAAATTTAATTATTTTTTAATAATAATTTCTATTATAATTGTTATATCTTCCTCTTCCACCTCTTCCATAACCTCTATTTCCTCCTCTAGAATTATTATAATTATAATTATTATAATTATTATAATTGTAATTATCATTATAATCATTATAATCATCATAATTATTATAATCATTATAATAACCTCCTCTTCCTCTTCTATAATTTCCTCTTCCATAATTTCTTCTTCCTCTATAATTATTATCATAATAATAATCATTATAATTATCTTCATTATAATCATCATAATAATCATCTTGCTGCATATCATCATAATAATCATCTTCATAATTCTTTTCTTCTCCTAATTCTCCTTCATCTCCTTCTTCACATATATCCATTATATTTAAATAATATTCTAATTGGTTTTTAAATAAATCATTTTTAAAAAAATCTATTTCATCTTGTATTAATTCTTCTTCTAAGTATTCATCATCTTTTTCTACTTCTTTTTCCTTTTTATATAAATTATCTATTGATTTAAAGATTGAGAAAAAATTCATTTCAGAATAATTATTTTTTTCATTTTTATTTTCTTTTTTATCTTTTTTATTACTTTTTTTTGAGTTTATTTTATTTTTTAATTCCTCTTTTTTCCAATTAATTTCTGATGCTTTTATAGAATTAATTTCTTCTCCTTGTTTACTATAATAATATTCTTTCCATAAAATATTTGGTTCAAAATATTCATTTTCTTCAAAAATAAAAGAAATTTTAAATCCATTTTCTAAATTCTCATAAGTAATATTAGTTAAATGATTAAATATTTTTTTATCTTCATCGTCAAAGTAAAAATAATTAGCATTAAGAATTACTTTATTCCAATAATCTTTAATTTCATTTGTATTTGTATTTGAATCTGATGAATTAATTCCATATTTTTTTTCTTCTTCTTCAGTTAAAGTAATATTGTTATTCTTTCCAAAAACAATATCATTAATAGAGTTATAAATGTCAGAATAACTTTTATTATATTTATCACTAAGTTGTTTTTGTTCTTTATCTGCTTCTTCTGCTATTTTTTCTCTTTCTTGACTTATTTGATTAACATATATTAATTTTGACTGAGTTTCTGGGTTTTTAATTTTTTCTATTGTTTTAAAAATTAATTCTTGTTCTTCATCTTTTGCTTCTTCTTTTTTAACATTGGTTTCCATATTCTATAAGATAATTAAATATAAATTTAAATTATATAAAAAAAAAACAATAAAAAACCTTTATTAAATGTTAAAAGTTTCTAGAAAGAAAATAAAAAAAAAATAAAAAATAATTTAATTATTTAAAGTAAGTGAAGAAGAACCATAATAATTATTATTATTACTACTATCAATGGTAATTTGAACATTATTAACATTTCTTTTTCTTTTCCCTTCCTCATTTCCTTGATTAATATTACTATTACTATTAACATATTGTTTAAATTTAGTAATCTTAACAATTTTAGGAGAATTTTCAATATCTTTTTTTCCTCCTTTATTAATATCAGTAGTATCTTCTTCATCAGAAATAGGAGGAATATCTTCTCCAATATTTCTAATATTAACACTTTTATTAACTTTAGGTAATTTAATTCTATTACTTCCAAGATTATCCTTACTCAATATTCTAGTCGAACTATTTCCAATTTGACCATCAAATTTATTTTCATTATCACTTGAAAATTCTTTTGTTTCATAAGTTTTAATTAATTCAGGAGCCATCATTTGTAAAACATGAGAAAATCCAGGACCTTTTTTTAATTTATTTTCTTCTCTTTGAGGATATTTATTCCAAGGTAAAAAGTCTGTTTTTGGATTTAAATTATTTAAATCTGCTTCACAAGATGCACATTTTAATGTCAAAGGTCTTTTTGATAATAACCAACTTTCTCCATTTTCTTGTTTTTTTATTTGTTCTTCTGCAACTTGTTTAATTTGAATTTCTAATGTTTTTATATTTCTAATTACATCATTTTTATCAGAATAAGTTTTTTTACAAACAACTTTAAAGTCATTTAAATTTTGAGTAAGTAAAAATTCTAATTCTCTAATATTATCATTTGTTGGCATATGTTTTAATTTATCATAAATATCTGAAATTCCTCTTTGCATACTTTGATCTTGTTTTTTTAATCTATCTAATTCTTTATATAATTCTTTAGTACTTTGCATAAACTTTTCTTGGTCAATAAATTGACTTACATCAAAACCAAGAATTCCTTTTTCACCATGTTGAGATGATTTAATTGAATTTACATGTCCTAATAAAACTTCATGTCTATGATATAAATCTTGTACTTCTGCAAATAATTTTTTTGTATCTTCATTTAAAAATGATAAATTATCTTTTGCATCATTTATTTGATCTAAATCACTTAAGTGATGATCATATAATTCTTTTAAATCTGAATGAACTAATTTTGAATCTAAATCATATTTTATGTCTTTTATTGATTTTCTTAATTCATCTATGTCTTTACTATTTATATGAATTTTAAAGTCATTATCTAAATCATTTAATTTTTTTCTTATATCATTTACTCTTTTTTCTAATAAATTAAAATCTTGAGGATTTACTTTTTCTTCGTGATGAGTTGATATTTGAACTTCTTTTCCTGTTAAACTTTTTATTTGTTTTGATATTTCTTCTAATATTACTTTTTCTCTTTCATCTGTATAATTTTTTGAACTTTCTTTACTTTCATTTATATCTTTATTTAAATTTTCTTTATTTTCATTTATTAATTGATGTAAAGCTTCATATTTATCTTTTAAATTTTTAATATCAATAACAAATTCATTGTTTAAATTTTCAATATTTTCTTTCATATTATTAACATTTCTTTGTAAAACATCAATTAAATTTCCTTGATTAATTGTTTGATTTTTAACTTTCATAAATTCAATTTGATCATTTTTATATTTTTCATCATTTAAATCTAATCTTTTATTAATTCTAGTTTCTAAAGCTCTAATTAAAAGTTTAGAAGCATCAACATTTCCATCACCAGAATCTTTAATAACATTAAATATATCCATATCAGCAACTTTAACTTGTAATTCTTCAATTATTTTTGAATTTCTTCTTGCATTTGTTGTTAAAGTTTGAAGATTATTATTTATTAAACCAAAATCATTTTCATTATCATTTTCATGTTCTTCAAATATATTTTTAATTAGTTTTAAATTTTTATCATTTTGAGATGAAGACTCTAAAAGATCATTTACAAATTTTTCTAATATTGCTATTTTTTTTTGATTATCTCTGATTTTTTTTGATAATATTCTCATTAATTCAGGAGATACTTTTAATTTTGAAGTATCATCTTCTTCTTTTTCATCATCTTGAATATTTTTTAAAGCTTCTTGGAAATTTGTTACATTAGCTATTGGTTTCATTTCCATATTTTTTAATGAATCTTGTAATTTTTTTTTTCTTGGAGAAATTTGAGGTTGTTCAATTGGAATTTGATTTTCATTTTCTTTTAAAATTTGAGTTTCCTTTTCATTTAAATTTTCATTTGTATTTATAGTTAAATTTGAAATTGGTAAATTATTTATTTTTTCTTCTTTGTTTTTCTCTGTTGAAATTATATTTGTTTGTATTAAATTTTCGTTTTTTGAAATATCAATTTTGTCTTGTTGGTAATTTAAATTTTGATTTGTTTCTAATTTAATTTCTTCTTCTTTTGGTTGAGGAATTTCTTCTGGAAATTTTGATAATTCAAAATTTTCTTGAGGAGGATTTCCTTTCATTATATCATTTATTGTTTTTGATAAGTTATTAAAGTTTGATTCTATTGTATCAAATTTTTTTTCTGAGTTTTCATGATGATTATTTATTTTTGATTTTAAATTGTTTATTTCAACTCTCATTTCTAAATTGTTTTGACAAAGGGCTTTTAATATTTCTTTCAACATTTGGAATTGAAATAATTGATCTAAATCAAATTGTTTTCCATTACATGTAAACATTTTTTTTATTAAAAAACTGATTATTATAATTCATTATATAAAATTCATTTTATGGATTATTTATTAATTAAAAGTTTTTATTTATTTTTTTGTTTTAATTTATTCGTTTATTTTTTTCAAAAGATAAAAAGTATTTTATCGGATGACTTGATAATTATTAATTAAATTATCTTAAAAAATAAACAGGAAAACAAATAAAATAATTAGTTCATAATATAAATTACTAATAACATAGAAATTAAGCACCTAAATTTTTATTTCTTTCCCCCATCATCATAGGTCTGGAAGAAGGATAAGGAGACTCTCCACTTCTGAATCTCGAGACAACATTATTTTTAGGTTTATCATTTCCATAATGTCTTTCATTAACAATTGTTCTTTTAGCTTTTTTTTCTTTTTCTTCTCTTCTTTTCAAAAATGCAAGAATTATCCATGCAACAACAGCAACAAATAATAAACTAGCAACAATAATTATTATAATATAAATCCAGTATTTCTTTTTAACTTTATTTTCTGAAGCTTTAGATTCTTCAATTAAAATTCCATCACCAGCAATAATACGATTTTCATTATTAATAGTTTCAACTCTATATGAAATAGAATATTGTTCCAAAACTTTAGTATCTGATATATTTAAAGGAGAATCTTCAAGAGTTTTTTCATTACTTTTTTCTACAATTTTTTCCCAATCATTATCATTGATTTTTCTATAGAAATTATAATATTTCACATTTTTATCATCTGAAGCATTGGCTTCTAATTTATATTTTGGTTCTAAGAAATTTCCTAAGGTTTCTGCATTTAATTCTACTGTTCCTCTTGAACCTTCTTTTACTTTTTCTTTTATTGAAAAATCAATTTTTTGAGTTACATAACTTTCTACTGTGCATTTTGTTGTCGGACACATTTTTGCTTCTACACTTTTAATAAGAGTTTTACTTCTTACTTTCTCTTCTAAACGTCTTTTTTGATTTAATAAAGTTACATTTCCAAATCCTATATATAATGGTTGTAAATATGATTCTTGTCCACCCAAATTTCTATGTGTTTTAATTGTTAATATATTTTCATCTCTATCTTCTATAATTGAAGATTCAATATTATATTTATTTAATTGTTCTAAATCAAGAGTAATATCTTTAGGAACATATAATTTAAATTCAATATCATATGCATTATCATTTCCTCTATTTTTAGCAGTTAAATTAACATATATAACCCCAATATCATTTTCATATAGATCTTGATCAGTTGATTCTTCATATAATCCAGTATCTTCGTTTTTAACTACAATATAATATGGAGCAGAAAGATCTAACCAAGGTCCATTTACTCTAACCCATTTCCAACTCCAATCAACATTTTGTTTATTCTTTCTTCCATCAGAATAATTTATAAATGAATCTTTCACTACATATTGTCCACCATATTCTAATTGATTTGCTGATAATTTTGTTAAAACATTAATTTTTGTTGTATCTGGTAATCCTATATTTTCATACGGTAATTCAGTTACTACTTTACTTAAATCTATTGTTAAATAATTATATTGATCATCATATTTACTTATGGTATATGGAAATACTCCATTTTTTGGACTTGCTGCATTTTCCCATATTTTTAAAGCTTCTTCATCTTTATCAGATTGTTTTGATGTGGTATCTACATTTCCTAATTTTACAACATCTTCTTCACTAATTAATTTAATTCCATCAACTTTGAAATTTTTCATTATTTTATATTGAAGTTCTAAATTAGTACCTCTTCCTAAAGTATAGAATATTTTTCCTTCATATGTTCCATTAGAATATGGTACTCCAAATTTAATATCTGGAATTTGTAATTTATAATCATGGAATGATCCAGTTGGATCATTATAACCTGGTAATTGATCAAAATATTTTTCTACAATTTCAGCTTTAATACTCCATAATTTTCCTTTATATATATTAGGGAAATCATCATGAACTGTGAGTTTATAGAAATAACTTCCTTCAAATCCATCTCTAATTGTAACAACATTAATAGTTTGGAAATCAAAGAAAATAGGAGCAACATCAGCATTATGTTCACTAGGAACAATATCAATATAATTTTTAATTTCATCTGGAATAGTTAATTTAATGAAATTATATTTTTTAGGAACTTTAATATTTCTAATAACATTTTGCATTAATTCATAACCACTAACAACTTTATTTGTTCCAGTACTTTCAAATTCAATTGCATTTCCTAACATATGCCAATCAAAACCTGCATTATTATAAAATATAACTTTAACATATGTTGTATCTCCTGCTTTTACTTTACATGAAGTATCAAATGTTCCTCCTACATATACTAAAACAGCACTATCACCAAATCCATAACTATTATCATAAATTGATAATTTATATTCTCTTAAGTTTTCTTCTTTATCATCAATTTCATGTAATTGATAAGAAACTAAATTGAAAGTATTTAATGTACTTGGATAAGTATGAGAAGTAATTTCATAATCAACTCTATAACTATTAATTAAATTTGCAACATTATCAACAACTAAAAATGAATTTGGACCATTTGGTGGATTCCAATAAGTAAATCTTCCTCCTTCTTGAACTTTTGTTGTACCTTCATATTTTCTATCTTTAAATGGTTTAATTGTTAATAATATATTTATATTTTCTAATGCTTCACCTCTTAAATTTAATGCGAAATAAAGCCAATCTTTATCTGTTGCTGTATATACTCTATTATCTACTTGTGATATGTTTTTTGGAGAATATTGATATTTTCCTGTACAATCAAAATTAGTTAATCTTTCATCATCACTTTCTAAATCTGGAATTACTGGAACAACATTATTTTGATAAACATTATTTGGATATGAATATTTTGTTTGATATGGAGATACTCTAACTCTGTGTTGATTAAATAAACAAACATAAATATTTTTTAATCTAGATTTTATAAGATTTTTATCAGGATCTCTGGTATTTGATAATTCTGATGCACTAATCCAATCATCACTGGTTAATAATTCAGGTTTATCAACTGAAATTTTATTATTTTTTGCTTGTCCTGCTAATAAAGAAAAATCTTTATTTTGTAAATTATCAGTCCACCATCCTTTATAACCAGGGAATCTTTTTTCAAAAGAGAAATTTTTATCATATTCTATTTGATAACCAAATCCTTTAAAGATTGGGAAAGTAGCAAAATTATGTGGTTTATAATAAGCTGGGTTTTGAGGAGGGCAAACATCAATTGCAGGTAAATTATTATCTAAATGCCAAACATATGCTTTACTAAAAGCATTATCTTCGTAAGTAGGCATAGTTAAGTCCCACATTCTATCATCATCAATATATCCATCAGGATAATAATTATTAACTTGTGGAGAGAAATTATAAGTTGGACATTTTTCATCAGATTCTGCACTTTCACTTGGTCTCATTTTTAATAAAGGTAAATTTAATGCTTTTAATTTATTAACACATTCTGCTATTTTATTAGGATCATTTGTATCTGCACAGACCATTGCTTCATGCATATGCTCTGCATCTGAAGCAGTCACTACTCTTCCACTTAAACATGAACCTTCCTTATAACATACTCCATAAACACTACCTTGACCTAAACTAACTTGATGATTTTTATCAGTTACATCACTAGCTAATTTAAAATCATCGTCTGCGCTATAAGTTGGTGTTAGTTTACCATCTGCATATGTATTAAAATAATATCTATCTCTATCAAAATGAGCAATTTTTGTCATTTCATATGGATATTGATTTTCCAAACAAACTGTAGATTGGAACCATCTTAAATAATTATTCTTAAATTTCATTTGAACTCTAATAACACCTTCTTCATCAGAAGGCCATTCTAACAATCTTTCTTTACCATCTTTAGTAAATAATTCAAAAGTAGTACTCATCATGAAATTCATAAGTGGACTAGGAACAGGAGGTATATCAGGGTATAAAGATCTGATTGGTTGAATCCATCTTCTTCCCCAAATATCAGTCCATTCAATTCTTGTAGTTGAAACAGCTCCTGGAATCAATAAACCAGTTCCATGAGTGACATATTCTGCAAATGGAATAAAGGATATACCAACAGCAGATAAAAGAGCAAATCCTCCATTAATTGTTTGAAGACCTGGATCTGTCACATGATGAGCTTCTAATTGTCCCCATATTGTTCCATGAATCATTAGTTCTTGCATATAAACACCATATCTTGCATATGGAGTCATAAATTCATATTCTCGTAATCTATGAGAGTCATCTTTTCCTCTAGTTAATTTATTTTCTATATATAATGCTGGTAAAGACCAATAGTAACCATAAAAGGCTTTTGAAGCATTTGTATAATTTTCGTTATTTATTATGTCATTATATATTTCTTCATTATATTCTTCATATTGAGTACTTGGAGAGTTAAGATTATATTTTAATTGTTCTAATTTTATTCTTACATCAAAATCAAGGTCTATTACACTACTCTTATTATCAAAATGTATTAAATTTTCTAAATATACTTCACATAAGGATGGTTTTCCATAGGCTTCATTTGGTAATAAACCTCTTCTGAAATATAAAGTTATTTTATTTTCAGCATTCTCGTATATATATTCTGTTTTATAAAAAGCTACATTATCTGCACTTGTAGTTATATATTCTTTTTCAATAGGATCACTATCAAATGTATAATTTCCTGAGAATATAATTGTAACTCTTCCTCCTGCTCTGGTGATTTCTGGTAATAATCTTATTTTTATTGTATGACCATCAATAAATTTCAAATCAGGATATAATGTATTATAACCTTTTCTTCCATTATTCTCATATAATTGAAAATTACGAATACTATCAGCAAATTTCAAATCTTCATCCATAACTGGAACAATATAATGAGTTAACTTAATGGTACCTTCTGAAACAGTGGATAATTCTTCTCTAAAATATGGTTCAGATAAATTAAAAACTTTAAAAGCTTTATTTTGTAAAAGTTCATTAGAATATTCATTAGAAACTAATTTAGGAGTTTCACTTGTATTAAAATGTCCAGGTTTTACTATATATGATTGTGATGATCCTAAAGTATCACTTAAATTTCTATCTGGTTTAGGATATTTGTCTAAAGTAAGTAAAACAGAACTATTCATTCCAGTAGGTAATTGATATTCTTGACTATCATAAAAATAAATATCATGTCTAGTAAAAGAAAAATCGTATTTACAACAACCATTTCTATGTAGATCTCTTCCAGTTTTACATTTCGATAAATCATCTCCATATTGTGCTCTTGCACCTGCTTCATGTGCAACATCAACGAATATTAATTGTCTTTGTGTAGCATGTTCATAGAATAAATCAGAATCTCCAAAATATATTTCTTTTAATATTAATTGAGAATATTGTCCTTGTAATAAAGAAGCACCGACGACATCCATATTATTATGAGTTGTATTATTTAGAATATTATGTTTAGTTTCATTTTCAGCAGCTTCATTTCTTAACACTTTAGAAACTCTTACAGGAGTATCCCAATCAATAACACTAACAACATTTTTTCCTGATAACTCATTAAAATCAATAAAATCATAATCAAGACCTGTAGTCATGAATGGGAAAACATATTTATGATAATCATAATAATGATCATAAACTTCAATATATTTAGAAACAACTCTTTCATCTACACCATCAACAACAGGAGAAATTAAAGGAACAATACTAATGAAATTCACATCTAAAGCTTCAGTTCCTTCTTTATTTTCAACATTTAAAACATTATCAGTATACCAACCAGTACCTGGAACTGGGTAATATGCAGAAGGATCTACATTATATGTTGCTCTTAAAACTGCAGCTAATTCTGCTTGGATTAATAAGTAACCTGTTTCTATTCTTATTAATTCATTTGAATCTTTATATTTCATGATTGGATACATTAATGGAATTCCTGTTTTTTTATTGGTAACTTCAGCACTTTCTATTTCTACTGGTAAATTCAATTTTGAATTTTTCAAAATTATAAATTGTATCTTTTTCACAATGTAAATAATGATTTGTTTTCATTAATGGAATTGTTTCTTCATAATTTTGGTCTTTGATAGAACATTCATCAATTCCTTTTGTTTTAATTGTTACATTATTGGGGACTAAAATATCAATTTGAAATTCAGTAACATTATAAAGGAAAAGATTATAAAAATCAAAATGAGTAGTTAATTGAACTCCTTCTTCTCCTCCTGGAACTGGTAATTTTTCATCTCCTGAACCAATATTAATATAATAATTAACAATTGTATTTTTTGACATTGTATTAAAGAGTATATTCATAATAAATGAAGCATAATCTGAATTTGTTAAAGCTTGACCATTGACAATCCAAATTCTTGATTTTTCAATTATTTTTGTTAAAACAAAAGGAAAATCAGCTTCATCTCCATTTAAATTTGATTCAATACCATCATTTGTTTTATATTTTAATCCTTCACTGTTTTGAATATCTACTGAGAGTAAAGTATCAAAAGAATCTGTATTTTTCATTAAATAAGCATTTTGAATAAAAGAATATTCTTGAGCACCTAAACATAAAACTTTATGAATAAAATCATTTTCTGTATTAATTATTTCAGTTTCTTCACATCCTTTAACTTTTATTTTATTTTCTGAGTTAATTGCTGTTAAATATTTATTTGTATTTTCATATGTTTCATTTTCAATTATTTCCCATTTTTCTAATAAATAACCTGATTTTCCAGAAGCTAAAACTTGTCCTCCATTTGATATAAATTGTTTTATTATATTAATTCCATCATTTGTTAATTTTGAATTTATAATCTCTTGTGTATTCATAAGATGATCAGGTACAATTAATAAATCAAATTTATTAATATTATTTTCATATAAAGAACCAGCTTTTAATAATTCAGTTTCATTGAATAAAACAACAGCTCCTTGAGTAGTATAATTAGTTTGAAATTGATTAAATTCTTCAATACTTCTTAAACAAGAAGTAACTTTTCTTAATTTTTGAACAAATAAAGCACAATAATGATCAGATTCATAAAATAAATCAACACTCAAATCATCTTCTGTCTTATATTCTATTGATAAAACAGCAATATTAATATCATATAACGCCTTTGCTTGTAATAAATTTACAGAAGGAATATTTTTAAGATATGAAAAATCAGCTTTATCAAATTCTGTTTGATTTAAAGAAAAAACTCCTCCATTATCAACATTAATATTTTCAGACCCGTTTTGATAATTAAATTTATAAGGATATAAAATTAATTCACTTTTATACCTTTTTAAATTTGATAATATAAATTTATATACATTCGTTAATTTTGATATGCTTGATTGAGGAATATGAATAAACCCAATATCTTTAAATTCTTGAGAATCTGCTAATTTTCTTAAAGATTGTTTTGATTTTTCTTCTTCTTCTTTTAATTCTTTTTCTGTTAAAAATGCTGAATTAATGTTTTCAATGATTAAAGCTTTTCTTACAATTTCATCATTTGTTTTTTTTTTTAAAGCTCCTTTTGGATTATATTTCACTTTTTTTATTACAGTATTAGATTTCCCTTGAT